>Ga0207075_1016_pt1 | contig 49508 bp, 47 predicted proteins | sample Alteio_BWMinHeat_64_FD_153587 | JGI IMG/M metagenome (GOLD analysis project Ga0207075, IMG submission 153587) | Enriched cells from forest soil in Barre Woods Harvard Forest LTER site, Petersham, Massachusetts, United States -... | ecosystem: Environmental > Terrestrial > Soil > Temperate forest >... | reverse complement strand
GCATGGGGGTCAAAATTTTTGGGAAACGATCCAAGCATTAGGGTGCTGGGTATTGCCCAATACAGCCGGCTGTAGGCGCGCGCAAGATGCCATTGAGATTGCTCAAATTTCCCGTGATATTTTTGCAACCCACTGGATTAAACTTGAGATTACGGGTGATGACTATTTATCCTCCCTGCATGGGTACTATAATATCTATGGTATCAAAAGGGTTAATAATGGTTTGTGAATAATGGCTTTTGGGAATGAATTTCTCATTCACCGCTATGGCAAAAATTTTTGTCTTTACTTCATAAATTTCCAACGCTTGCAGTAAATTACAGTTTTGCGGCAATTCAAATTCTAACCTGTTTATTTTAACTTTCATTATTCACCAAATTCTGCGCCAATTGTGCCAATAAGCTGGGAGCTAATAAAAAACCATGCCTAAACATACCATTTACATGGGTAACCCCCTTTCTTTCTAAGATAAAGGGTACATGATTCAAGCTGGTTGGTCTGCAACCTGTTTTCATATGGATAATGTTGGCATCATAAAATCCTGAATGCACGCTGGTGGCAGCAGATAACAACTGTAAGGTACTTTTGACTGAAATGGGATCTGTGGCTTCACTCTCAATTTGCGTTGCTCCTATAATATAATGGTGATTTTGACGCGGCACAATATAACAAGGAAAGCGGGCATGTAACAGTCGGAGCGGACGTTGAATATGCACATGGGGTGCATGGCAATAAATAAGTTCTCCACGCACACCCCTTAATCCAGGAAAATCACTTCCCAACCCACGGCAATCAATGATTTTATCAAAATAAAAAGTTCCTTTGTTGGTTTCTATAGATTTGGATGTTAATTTATTTACCACATGATAAGGATGCGTTAAATTCCCTCCTAAGGCTTGCATTAGCTGCCCTGCGTCAATATGCGCTTCATGTGGTAAATAACATCCACACAATGCAGGGTTTAATTCTGACTCTAATGTATGCAATTCAGATCCCATCAATGGTGCAATGTTCTTGCCAATGGCGGCAATAAAGTGCATTAATAAAGATTTATCCTTGGAATGAGACAACACGATTGAGCCCCGTGCTTGGTAATAAACGGGTAAAGATAAACTGGTAAGTATTTTTGGCCACCAAGTGAGCGCATCTTGTGCCATTGCATGCCAAGCGGTGGGTAAAATAGGTAATTCTGCCATTGGGCTAATCATACCTGCTGCCATAGCACTACAAGAGTGCTCTGCCGCCATCCCATCCTTACTAAATAGCGCCACTTCACAGCCGTGTTGCTTTAAATGCCACGCCAGCAGCCGCCCAACCAGACCTGCCCCTGCTATGCCAATTTTCATGCTTCTACAGTTAATTTTTTTATATCATGGGATAAACGCATGGAACAAAACTTTGGGCCACACATGGAACAAAACGGTGCATGTTTTGCATTAGGCTGTGGTAATGCTTCATCATGATATTGCCGTGCGGTAGCAGGGTCAATACTTAAGCGAAACTGATCTTCCCATCTGAAATCAAACCGTGCACGCGATATTGCATCATCCCAGTTTCTGGCATGGGGATGTCCTTTGGCAATATCTGCAGCATGTGCTGCTATTCTATATGCAATCATCCCCGCTTTCACATCTTCTTTGAGTGGCAACCCCAGATGTTCTTTTGGCGTAACATAACATAATACGGAAGTACCCAGCGTACCCATGATAGCAGCACCTATGCAAGAGGTAATATGATCATAACCCGGCGCAAAATCCGTGACTAAAGGGCCCAAGGTGTAAAATGGCGCATCATTACAATATTCTTGATATTTTTTCATATTCTCTGCTAATAAATGGATAGGAATATGGCCCGGTCCTTCATTCATCACTTGCACATCAAACTCGCCAGCAATTTTTGTTAGCGCACCCAAGATTTTAAGTTCAGAAAATTGCGCCTCATCATTAGCATCGGCAAGGCAACCGGGACGTAATCCATCTCCTAAAGAAAAAGTAACATCAAAATGGCGCATGATTTCACATATTTCTTCAAAATGGGTATAAAGAAAATTCTGTTGTTTATTTCGCATGCACCACTCGGCCATAATGGCTCCTCCCCGTGACACAATTCCCGTTAAACGCCGGGTGGCCATGGGAACAAATTCTTGGAGGACACCGGCATGGATAGTAAAATAATCAACCCCTTGCTCTGCTTGTTTGACTATCACATCTCGCATAATTGGCCAATTCAAGTCACGCACATCTCCCCCCACCACTTCTAGCGCCTCATAAATAGGCACGGTTCCTATGGGTACGGGGGAATGGCGGAGTATTTTTTCTCTGGTTTGAATAATATTTTTGCCTGTAGATAAATCCATGACGGTATCTGCGCCCCAGCGGATAGACCAAAGTAGTTTTTCTACTTCTTCTTCAATGCTGGAGGAAATAGCTGAATTACCAATATTTGCATTAATTTTTACCAAGAAATCTTTACCAATAATCATCGGTTCTAATTCAGGATGATTAATATTTGCGGGAATAATCGCACTACCATTAGCAATTTTTTCACAGACAAACTGCGCTGAAAACCCCTCTCTGGTAGCAACAAATGTCATTTCTGGGGTTATTTCACCACGCTTAGCATAATATCTTTGTGTTTTTCCGTAAGCGGGTTGTTTGCGTATCAATGGCAAACCATTTTCACAATTGATATTCAAATCCGTATAAGCACCCGTTGTATCATAACGCGTGAAAATTTCACCATTTGATAAGGTAATTTGTTGCATGGGCACACCTGAAACATATATTTTTTGCCATGTTTCATGCAATAAATCAGCAAAAATTTGAGAAAAAGACATACGGTCATCCCCATTATTATTGGATAATAAAAAAGTTAATAATTAAAATTGCAAATGCAATTAACTTGAATTATGCGCAATAAAATGGAAAATAAGTAAAATAAAAGATAGGCTATTTAACATCATGGTCTCTTCCCTACGTAGATATTAATCAACAGGTTCTTACGGGTCCAATCCTTAAAGGATTATCTCAGCTCTATCAGCACCCCGAGAGTTGCACTATGATAAACAGAAGTGTGAATGCATGTAAAGGTTTTTTTTAAATCCACCCCTTTCTCTTAAAAAATCGATAAGGGAGAAATGCGGAGGCAAACATCAGTAATAAAACGATAGGATAAGCATAAGGTACACTCAACTCCGGCATGCGCGCAAAATTCATCCCGTAAATACTCGCAATTAAGGTAGGCGGCATAAACACCATTGCCAATACCGTAAAGATTTTGACAATAAACATCTGCTCTATATTGATAAGTCCCAAAGTTGATTCTAATTGAAATTCAAGTTTATGACCTAAATGTTCCCCATGGCGTAATAACACTTGAATGTCAACGTTAATGGTATCCAGACATTTATACCATTCTGCCGGTGTTTGCTGAAGGTAACTTATTAATAAACCATAACTAGAAAGACTTTGATAGCCTTTGGCTAAGAGATTTTCTAATCGGTTTATTTCCCTTAACGTATCATTTAAATTTTTACCCCGCACGGTCTGATTAACGCGCTTTATGGAGCTTATCAATGTTTGTGCCAGCTGATCACTTCTTTCACCAATGGCCTCAAAAATATCCGCATTTTTCCCCACTAATGTCTTTAACAATAAAACAAAAATCTCTTGGTGGTTTTGGGCTTTATATTGCCGAACAGCAACTTGACTAATAAAATTTTTAATAGGATTAGGATCTGAATAACGAAGGGTAACCAATTGGTTTTCCGTAATAATAAGCGTAACCACATGACTTTCAGGAATGGGGGAAGATTTGGTGACCACATAAACAGATAAATACAGTGCCTGATTTTCCTCATAGAACCGATTAGAAAATTCTATTTGATACATCTCATTATGTTGTGGCAAGCTAATTTTTAATTGCTGGGCAATAAGTTTGCGTTCTTCTGCAGAAGGGTTAAAAATATCTATCCATACAGCTTGCGTTAACGGCAAGGAGGATTCCACCAGCGTATTACTCTCATCAAGAGAAAAGTTAGTTATCATAACGTGTCATCCATGATCAATTGTGCAACTAGGCTCCCCACAACCATGATGATGCCCCTCATCAAAGGTATATTTCTGTAATTTTTTAAGTAAACGGCTGCGTTTAAGGTTCGATAAATAATCTATAAAGAGCACCCCGTTAAGATAATCACATTGCTGTTGAATACAAAAGGCCGCCTGTCCTTCTGTGGTTAAAATTTGTACAGCGCCTTTTTCATCTTGATATTTAACAGTAATTTTATTTGCCCGGGAAATATTGAAGTAAATACCTGGAAAAGATAAGCAACCCGCCTCTAACTCCACGCTCCCTTCTCTTTCTAAAATTTCAGGATTAATCAGACATAACGGTTGATTTTGCTCAGACGAAATATCCATGACAAAAAGACGCAGTGGCAAGTTAACTTGCGTTGCGGCTAGCCCCCAGGCGTTTGCGCCATAAAGCGTTGCGTACATTTGTTGAATGGTAGGCGCCAAGGAATCATCAACCTGCATGACAGGAGGGGCAGTTTTGCGCAAATTCTTATGGGGGAAACGTAAAATTTTTAAAGCAGACATCGTTTATTCTCTTTTTACTTGAAGATGTAGAAATTATACAGAAATTTTCACAAAAATCGAGCAATTTGAAATATAACTAACATTCGTGTGTACAATAACAGTTATGCTATACTTTTTTTCAATAGTCTCCTATAGGACATAAAATGGAATCTTATGTCATTCTGCTTTGCGTAGTTATTATAGCTGCTGGAGCCACATTTCATAAATCATGGATCCCACTTCCGCTGATTCTCGTCATTACGGGCATGATTATAAGTTATTTTCTGAACTTCCCTCCGATTGAGTTAAAACCCGAGTTGGTCTTAGACATCTTTCTGCCTATGCTGCTCTATCAAGTCTCAACAGTTACTTCATGGAAAGATATTAAAAAGAATAAACGACCTATTGCCCTTCTTTCTGTGGGACACGTTTTATTTATAACGGCTCTCGTTGCATGGGTTATTCATAGCCTTGCACCCAATATTGGTTGGCCGCTAGCATTTGTACTGGGCGCAGTGATTTCTCCACCGGATGACGTCGCCATTGTGGCCATTGCTGAAAAAATTCGTATGCCAAGTAGACTGGTTACTATTTTGGAAGGCGAAGGTATGTTAAATGATGTCATGGCCCTGATTCTGTTTAGATTTGCCCTAGCCGCAGCCATTACCCATCAATTTTATGTATACCAAGCAATCGGGTCTTTTTTTATGATTGTGATTGGTGAAACACTGTATGGATACATACTCGCCAATCTCCTTGGCAAATTTAGATTAAGAATACATGATCCGATTTTGCATATGTTTATTTCTGTTATTACCCCCTTTCTTGCTTATTTACCCGCAGAACGATTAGGCGGCTGCGGTGTACTGGCAACCGTAGTAACAGGATTTATTATGGGGAATAAATATTTAGTTAAGTTTACGCCTGAGTTTAGAATTGTTGCACTTTCTGTATGGCCCGCCCTTTCATTCGCCATTCAAAGTTTTCTCTTTCTTTTAATAGGCCTCAATTTACAATCTATTTTAACGGGAATATCTGTGATCCCGATGGCTAAATTAGCAATGTATACCAGCAGTGTAATTGCGGTTGTTATTGTGGGTCGTTTTATATGGGTGTATGCATCAGCATATATCGTAAGATTCCTATTTCCTTTTATTCGCAAAACAGACCCTTATCCCCCATGGCAATACCCTTTTGTCGTTTCCTGGGCAGGTATACGCGGGAGCATTTCCTTGGCAGCGGCTTTCGCTGTGCCAACCTTACCAGCAACCATTGATGGGGCAAACGCCAGTCACTTGATTTTATTTTTAGTATTTGCCGTTATTGTCGCAACGCTGGTAGTACAAGGATTATCCTTACCATGGCTATTGAAAGTGTTAAACATTCAAACCTTTGTCAAGAAGGAAGCATGTAATGAGCATTTAGCAGAGCTGAGTGCCAGAGAAAAAATGTCTAATGCCGTGATGCAATGGCTTATTCAATATAAAGAAGTCATCAAAGAAAATCCAAGTTTGGTAGATGAAGTCCAATTATTAATTGAAAACTATACCATGCTGAATAAGCAACTTGCAGAACATATTGAAAATCATAATATTGATACCAAAATTAATGAAAGTATTATTCTGCAAGATAGAATATATCTTTTATCCCAAATCATTGAAATTGAAAAAGAAGAGCTTTTGCGATTATGGCGAATAGAGGAGATTAATTATGTCGTTAGAAATAAGCTCTTGATGCAGCTCGATCATCGCGCAAATTATACTATAATTGTATGATACTGGTACTTTCACCCTGGAGGATCTTATGCAACCGCTTAAATTTTTGAAAATACTAATTTGTCTTTCTATTGCACTTTTTGTCATGCAAGACGCGGCGTTAGCAAAACCCGCAGATGATGAAATTACGATTGCAATAAAAGATAAGATCTCCAAAGATAGTTCAGTTTCTGGATTAATCATAGAGGTCACCACCAATAATAATGTGGTAACATTGTCTGGTGATACCCACTCCGACACTCAAGCAAGTAAGCTAGTTCAAATTGCACAGTCTGAAAAAGGTGTTAAAAACGTCGTTTCCAAACTCGATATTAAAGAAGGCAAAGATTTTCTTGCTGATGCGCAAATTACCGCCAAAGTAAAAGGTCTTTTTATTCGTGAAAAATTATTTGATAAAGCAGAACTAGATATCTGGGGCGTCAAAGTAGAAACCGATAATGGCGTTGTACATTTATCGGGCACCGCTAAAACCCAACAAGAAATTGATAATGCCATTGCGATTGCTAAAAAAGTGGATGGTGTTAAAAGCGTTGATTCAAAAATTGAAATAAAATAAAAATGGTTATTCCCGGATATTTTCATGGATATCCGGGATATTTTTAAGCCTGCGTTTCAAATAAGAACCATGTCCGACGTTCTGTCTCATCAATAAACACTTCTAAGACGCTTGCAGTAGCAACATCATTGCAATCACAGCAGACTTGATGTGCTGCGCGCATGCGCGCTGTAAAATCCTTATTATCATGCATTAAGCGTCTGACCATTTCTTTAGGTTCAACAAAAGTTTCATTATCATCGCGTACCTTTTGTAAGGAAGCAATATGGTGAATGGAACGGATGGTTGTACCCCCTAATTTGCGCACACGCTCTGCCAATACATCAATGATGGCAAAAATCTGCTCTGCTTGTTCATCAAATAATAAATGATAATCACGATAATGACTGCCAGATACATGCCAATGAAAGCTTTTTGTTTTGACATATAAGGCAAACGCATCGGCCACTAATGGATTAATTGCTGCAGAAATGGCATCACGCGCTTCATCCGTTAAATCTGTAGGCGTGGTTAATTTCACATAATGCGCTTCATTAATTTTCTTTGGCGAGTGCTTACGTACAGCTTTCATCATCCAACCTCATATATTTAAATAACTCAAAGAAGAATTATAGCAGTTTTAAAACGTTATATACGTACAGTAATGTCTAAATATTCTGGATGCTTATCAATGTAATATTTTACAAATGGACAAGAAGGGATAATGGTATAATTATTTTCTTTGGCATACTCTAGTGCAAATTTTACAATATCCTGTGCAATATGGCGCCCTCTTAAAGGAGGTGGAACAAAGGTACTTTGAAAATCTAGCGTTCTCCCTTTGACGGTAACAGAATACTCTAACAACGCCCTAGCGCCATCCACCTCTGCAAAAAATTGTCTTTCGTCTTTATTATGTGTAATTACCACAGACATACAACCGCACTCCAATAGAGAGTGGTATTGTCTATATGACTAGAATTTGAGAATTTTGGTTCAATTGTGACCTATCACCAATTTCCTAATAAAAGAGCAGATCCAAAATTACACAATAATCTGGATCTGCTGATCTTTGGTTAATAGTAAGAAACGTATAATGGTTGAATATTCAAAATTGGCGTAGTTACCACATGTTCAACCGAGGTAAACATACCCTTATATTCAGTCCAGGTTGTGGTTTCATAGGTAACGGCTTCACTCCAGCCGACTAATTTTTCGCCAAAGTATTCTGGAGGGTAAACATTAACAATATCCGTATATTGTATATAGCTTGCGCCACCTGAAACCGCTTGAACTTCATTTAGTGCTAATTCACGAATCATATTTTTCCCCTCAAATTTTTTAATAATTTATTTATATCCTGGTTTAGAAAAACTAAGCCAGAACGAGCGCAATACTACAAGGTAATTACGCTCAGCGCTAAGGGATTTATCGTTATATTGAAACCTTTGGTCGGAAAGCTGTAAACTAAGTTAGTTGAATCATTGCTATTAAATCATACTCCAGTTCTGTTACTATATTGCTTATTCATCAAATTAGCTTAAGTAAAAACCTATGTCAGATATTTTTACATTTGCACAGCAGGAATATAATATCGATACAGATAAGTTATCTAGCTTAGAATCTGGTCTTTTTTCTATTTTTAATGCCTTGGCTCCCATTGATTCTGCAGTATGTGATGCTTTTTATCAGCAACTATTTTGCGGTGCTTATATTTTTATTCCGGATGAAGGTCAAACCTATCAAACATTAGTAGAAACTAATGGCGATAACCTAAAGAACAGAGATTCATCCTCTAGCCATGCATCTATTGATTCACAATATTCTTTCTATGGTAACAGCACGGGAGAATGTTTATTTGGCACCCATACTATCGATGGTAAAAAAGGGACTTGGTTACAATTAGAAAAATATAGTACGGATCTTATCCATCTCCCCGGACATATGGGCACGTATATCGTATATTTGGTTACGGGTGAAAATACTGGACCTTACGGGAATTCTACTTATACAGAATCTAATCCATTCATATTAACAGAACCTTCTCATAAAACCCTTACAATGGCAGATGTTATTTCTAACGATGTGATACCAACGCAAGAATTTGTTCCCGTGATTATGCTTGAACCGCATATGCCTTATACAGAACTCAATTCACACCCAATACCAGAAGTTATATTATAAACTTACACCCACTTATCGACCCTGCTCTGCCATTAGTCCTTAAACTTGAGTGATCAATTGCAAGTAGTTTTATGGTTTGTTAACGTGCACTTCAACTTAAACACAACGAGGATTACACAATGAGTATTAAATCATTTCTATTAATGGGCATAACGGGTTTAGGCTGCGCTGCACTAGCGGGTTCTGCTGGAGCCACGCTCGGCGCCGCGCTGGCTGCTGGTTTAATCGGTACACTGGTAGTCGGTGGGCTTAGCACACTATTTTCAGGTACAGCAAATTTCCCTGTTTCACCACTCATGGGGGTTCCGCAGTTCAGCTATTTTCATCCCAGTACCTGGTCTTGGTTCTCCAATGGCCCACAAGTTGTACATGCGCCAGCGCCTAACATTGTACACGGACCCGCCTCATCTCCCTCAGTAGGTTTATTGCCTATGTTTAAAAAACATACAACTGCTGCCCCCCCTCTTTCCACACATACCCCTACTACTCATATACCCGGTCACCATAGTATGTCTACTATTCATCCTATGCCCATCCATAGCATGACGTCCACTGCTCATCACATGCCCAGTCTCCATAGCGCGACGCCCACTGCTCATCACATGCCCGGTCTCCATAGTACGTCCACTGCTCATCACATGCTCGGTCACCATAGTGCACCACCCACTGCTCATCACATGCCCGGTCTCCATAGTACGTCCACTGCTCTTCCTATGCCCAGTTATCCTACTGCTCATCATATGTCCAGTCACGCTACTAGTACGCACACTGCTCATCATGTACCCAGTCATACTGTTATGCACAGTAGCCATCATTTCAAACCTTAAACCTTTCTGATAACGTCGCACTTCCCTTAGATTAAAAAAATTTTTTAATCTAAGGGAACTTTTCTTTTCAATATCCTTCTAATCATTCGAGTACCAGATACTCACTATGGTTTTGTTTCATTTAGAAGGAGTAATGGCCATGAAGACTGTTAGTAAAATCATCCCTGCTGCATTAGCAGCAGTTCTTTTAGTGGGGTGTGATAATATGAACCACACTGATCAAAACGTATTAGGTGGAGCTGCATTAGGAACTATCGGCGGTGCCGCAATTGGTGCAATCGCTGGTGGTGGTACAGGCGCTTGGATTGGAGCCGGTGCTGGTGCTATTGTGGGCGGCGTGGCAGGATATGTTTATGATAGAAATAAATATGACGGATATTATGCCCGTCCTTACTATTATAACCGTCCTTACTACTATGAACGCTATGGTTATTATGATGAAGGCTATCGCCCTGCGCATAAACACCATAAACATCACAAAAAGCATCACAAACACCACAAGCAAGCACACAAAAAATGTGAAGGTGATACTTGTCCAACACCCGCTAAATAAAAAAGCGCAACACGCATTGCCCAGTTCTATAACCAAAGGAACCTGGGCAATGATCTAACCTTTCTTTTGATAAGTGCCTATCAATACTGCTTCATCAAGTACGTGCCCTTTCATCGCTTCTCTTAGCGCATCTGTAGTCGGACTATTTAAGTTCATAAGCAATGTGTCTAGGGCATATAACTTAAAAAAGTAACGGTGTCGACCAATGGGAGGACAGGGTCCACCATAATTATGATTCTTCCAACTCGTTAACCCCAACAATGTCCCTGTAGGCAATTGTTGTGAACTAACATTTTCTGGTAATCCCGTACTGTTGGGAGCAAGGTTATAAATAACCCAATGGTCCCATATCATTTTGGGAGCTTTAGGATCTGGCGCATCTGGATCATCTACAATCAGTACTAAACTTTTAGCCACGGGCGGAATATCCTTCCAGCTCAGGCTTGGTGAGATATTCTCCCCTTCACAGGTGTATTTTACCGGGATCTCTTTGCCTTCATCGAATGCGGCTGAAAAAATTTTCATATGCTTTGATTCCTCAACTGAAAATATATTCTCAGAAAATAATACCCCAACCAGAATTAGCAGTGAAGCTAGTTTATTCATAGGCAAGCCAACTCACAATATTTGTTACTATTCAAACACTTATATTCAAACACATCTCATTTGCTAATGCCAGATTAAACTTATTCCCCCAAAGTGTCGATTATTTGACACAGAGATGGTAACCGTGGGTGAAAAAATGATGTGTAGAAAAACAGTAATAACAACTGCGCTTTCAGTGGCTCTTTTATTTCTATCAAGTACCACAAATGCGAAGCTTGAAAATAGAGGGATTTATATTAACCAAGGGACACTAGAAAATACCAAGACTCTACAGTATTTAATTGACCAATCTAAAGCGGTTGGTATTAATACCTTTGTAATAGACTTACAAAAAGCAACACCGAATTATCAAAAAAATGTCGCCTTAGTTAAAAGCAATGGCATAAAATATGTGGCACGTATTGTAGTATTCCCAGATGGTGGAAAACCTAGCCAAATTAAATCCACTTCCTATTGGGAAGGAAAGTTTAAATTGGTAGAATCTGCTATTCGTTATGGTGCAGATGAAATACAATTAGATTACATTCGCTATTCCACCAAGCAACCAGCATCAGCGCAAAACGCTAAAGATATTAAAGAAGTCTTGCGTTGGTTCAAAAAGAATATGGCTTCTTATAAAGTACCTTTACAAGTGGATATTTTTGGTGAAGTGAGCTTTAAAGAATCACCCAGAATTGGTCAAAACATTCAATTATTTGCAGACACTATTGATGTTGCTTGTCCAATGGTATATCCTTCACATTATCATCCGTATGAATCACACTCAAAACAACCTTATGAAACTGTTTATAAATCATTACAAGCGCTTAAAAAACAGTTCAATGATAGTAATCTGCCTTTTAAATTAACTCCTTTCATTGAAGCTTCTAATTATCATTATAAATGGTCTGCGGCGCAACGCTCCACTTACGTATTATCACAAATACGTGCGGTTGAAGATGCCAATGTAGATGGTTGGTATGTTTGGAGTCCTAAAAATCATTATGATAGCTTGTTTGAAGCTTTGAAAAACAGAAAAAATCTAGTTAAGAAAACCACGCCAGAAGCTATTCACTAGCAACTGGCGTTGCTTTTAATTTCAATAATTCAGAGATTTGATCGTAATCAAGGGTTTCATTTTCAAGCAAAGCAGTAACCAAGATATTCAGTTTATCCATGTTGTTTTGTAAAATATCTTTGGCTTGTTTATAATCTCTATCAATAATAACCTCGGCATTGGAAATGACAATATCTTCAGTGCCGGGGAATACTTCTGATACTAGCAAAGTTTGTTCATCTGCCATGCCATAGCTTCCCACCATATCTTTCGCTATTTTATTTGCATTCAGCAGATCGCTTGCAGCCCCAGCGCTAACATTGTCTTTGCCATAAATAAGCTCTTCTGCAATATATCCTCCCAGAGACGTTGCAATAATCGCTTCTAATTGATTTTTAGTAAATGAATATTCATCTGATTCAATTTTAAAATGTGTCACACCCAAAGTATTGCCGCGCAATCCAATGGTTAATTTATGCAGAGTGCGCGGTTGATTGGGGTGTAACAATCCCACCAAGGCATGTCCGGCCTCATGATAGGCTGTACGTTTAAGTTCTTCTTTACTATAACTGCCATTACCCTGATTAACGCCTAAAGAGATTTTATCATTGGCTTCTTCAAAAGAGGCCATGTCTACTGCGGGTTTACCATTTTTAGTTGCATCAATAGCCGCTTCATTAACTAAATTCGCTAAATCTGCTCCTGAAAACCCTTGTGTAATTTTAGCCAGTATTTCAACATTAACATCTGCTGCAAAGCGTATTTTTTTCAAGTAGAGATTAATAATTTCAGCGCGTTCCGGTAATGATGGTAATCTAAAATATACTTTCCTATCGAATCTGCCTGGACGCAATAATGCCGGATCCAATATATCTAAGCGATTAGTGGCCCCAATTATAATAATGCCTTCATTCAGGTTATTTTGAATATTATCCATTTCACTTAATAATTGATTAATGGTTTGATCTTTCCCGGTAGATTCCTCACCAGAGCGCTTGGGTGCAAGCGCATCAATTTCATCAATAAAGACAATACAAGGCTTATATTTACGCGCCATTTTAAATAGTTCTCTTACCCGAGCGGCACCCACCCCAATAAATTTTTCATCGAAATCAGAACCTGAAATTGAAATAAACGTCGCTTTCGCTTCCCCGGCAATGGCTCTTGCCATTAAGGTTTTGCCGGTTCCAGGAGGACCATAAATCAAGATACCACTAGGGGGCTTTGCGCCAAGGCGTGTAAAAGATTTAGGATCTTTAAGGAAATCTATAATTTCAGTTACTTCTTTTTTAGCTTCATTCATCCCAGCAACATTGGATAAATCAGCCCTAATTTCTTGCGGTGACAATATTTTGGCGGAGAAGGTGGGACTCAAATCCTTTTCATAAGTGGCAATCTTTTTAAAGGCGAGCTCAAAGGCTTCCATATCAACGGCACTTTTATTATTTTCAACGGCAATAATCGCTGCTTCATTAACCAGATTTTTCAAATCAGCACCAGAATATCCTGCACTTTGCACAACAAGGTTGTCAATATTGATGTCATCTGCAATTTTAATATGTTTAATAAATTTCTCTAATATCGCTTTGCGATCTGCATCTGAGGGTAAGCGAACATGGATTTGCCAATCAAACCGGCCCGGTCTGAGTAAAGCTGAATCCAACGCTTCTAAACGGTTGGTAGCGCCCACCACGTAAATATCTGAATTTTTCTCTTCATCTACATTTTGCATTTCTGAGAGTAACTGATTAACTGTTTGAATTTGACTGCTGGCAATATCTTCCGTTTTACGTGAAGGTGCCAAGGCATCAATTTCATCAATAAAGATAATGGCTGGCTTATTTCTTCTTGCCAATTCAAACATTTCTCTAACGCGTGCGGCCCCCCTTCCTTGATACACCTCTTCAAACTGCGCGCCTGAAGCGGAGATAAAGGTTACATTGGCCTCTCCTGCCAAAGCGCGTGCAAGATAGGTTTTTCCGGTTCCAGGAGGACCATAAATAATAATCCCTCTGGGTGGCATTGCCCCCATTTTTTTAAATTTCTCAGGATTTTTTATAAATTCCACCAGTTTACTAATTTCTTTTTTAGCTTCCGTCAATCCTGCAATTTCTTTTAAGGACGCTTTGATTTTTTTAGGTGGAATCACATCAATACTGGCAGATGCCCCCAACCCTTCCTGAAACATATCTCCTGCTTGTTGCTTGGATGCTTCATAACCTAAAATATGAATTAAATCTTGGGCTTCTTTATTACCTTGCTCTGCAGATAATAATAACCAATTGAAGGCTTGAAAATTATCCTTGGGCAACTTTTCACCCAGATAAAAGGCTTTACCAATGTTAAACTGTTGATTTGGATTTAAATAAGAAGCGCGGGTACGACCAGAAAAGCTGTAGTCAAATATGAGCTGAATAACGATAAATGTGATACTGACAATGATAATTACAATAATATCAAAATGCTTATCCAGCTTATACTTTTTTAATCTATCTTTCAGATCTGCGCTAACGGGCATTTTAAGCAGGTAATTTTTACACCAAAAGAGAAGTCCAACCAACAATAATATACTGATCAAGGTATAAAAAATCATCTGCGCACCTATATTTGGTCAAAAATTTGACAGTCAATTTGCCCATTGAGATAAGATAATAATAGCTTATCAGGTGCGTTTCAGGACAAAGTTTAAAAGCTCAATTCCTGCTTAATGGCTTCTGCTTTCATCTCCTCAAAAAGTTGCGCATGCTTAGGCGCATCGGTACCTGCAGCAAGCAATTTTTTCAGTTGTTGACCTTCAAATTTAAAAACAATGCTCTTATCAATACGCGGGATAACCAGTTGTTCACCTGCTTCGTCAAATTGGCACTTGCTTGCACTTGCTTCCATATTTGCAAAATACGCTAAAATATCATTATCTGTAGAAACATTCAGCGCTGTGATTTTTAACTTGAGCTCATCCACTAATTTTTCTTCAACTTTCAGCGTATTTTCATATGTTTGTGCTGAATTAGGTGCACCAAATTTTTGATAAAGATACGGAACAAGATATTGGGAAATTGCATAGGCAGCAGCCACAAAAGGCGCACTACAAAGGCCTACAATGCCTGCGCATGCAACGCCATCAGCAATGCCTGATGCTAAACTTAAACCATATCCTAAAAGGCCTGCACAAACAGTGATGCCCAGTGCTGCCAAAGACACTATTTGAAATAGTGAATACCCACCGATTATGAGAAGCGATAAAGAAGTCATGGTAGAAAATAATATGGGCACTATTGAAGCGCTAGAAGGAAAATTGATAGCTGCCAGCAGTAAATTTGGTGCACAGAAGGTAAAAACGGAGATAGCAACTAATGCAGCAATTTTACTAAAGATTTTTTTCCAGTTAAATTTATTGCTTGTGGCCAAATCTATTTTCTGGAATTTCTTACTGACATGGGTAAGTGATCCTGTTAGAACTTTAAAATGTGCGTTGCTCGGTAAATAGAATACCTGACCAGCTCCAGGAACGCTGTTATCGGTTAATTCTACAAGTGCAGGCCCTGCATATTCCACCTCAAAAATGGGAAATTCAGCAGCTTTTATCCATGCCACGGCTCTTTCGTAATCCGTACAAGCTACTAGATTGTGGTGCATATTCTTGTTTAAGCAAGCAGTGTATTCTTCTGTTTTAATGACCCTGTAATTGCCATTTATATATTTCACGGAAATGGGGCTTAGTGTATTTACAACATAATACTTCATAGTTAACCTAAAAACTAATTTTTAAGAGGTAACTGTAAGTGATTGATCACTCTCTGTCAATGCAATATACAAAAAAAACCCCAATCTTTTTACAAAGAATGGGGTTTTAAAATTAAACCGTGATATTACACAAAAATTGTATTATGCAGTTGCTCTAAGGAATTTTTGCTTTTCCAAATCAGCTTTAATTTCAGCAACAAGTTCAGGATGCTTAGCTTTATCCTTTTGTGCAAACAAAGTTTGTAGCTTCTCACGTTCATAGCAAAGCCCAAGAAACAGATCTTTCTTATCTGCTGGTGTTTCTTTGCCTTTAGCATCATATCTTGGAACAGCATCTGATAATTTTTCTCCAAACATATCAATAAGCGCTTTATCTTCAGGTGCAATTAAAAGAATTAAATCTTCTAAAGCAGCTATGATTTCTTTTTCAATAGCAATTTTTGTATTCTCACTTTCACCTACCATTTTGGCTAGTAATTTTTTCGATGCGATTACTTCGAAAACGCATAAAGTAGTAACAGCAAAAAGTCCAGTAACTCCCAGACCTACTAGCACTGCTAAACTAATGCTACCTAATAAATACGCAACGCTTGCTAGCAGCATAACTGCGTCGGCTACGCCGATAATTTTCCAAGCAGAGGAATGACTTGAATTAGCCACAGAAATAGCATCAGCAACATTATTGAATTCGTCAGAGATTTTTTTAATGTTATCCTTAGACAATTTTATAACGTCATAAGAGAGTTTTTTAACTTTAACTTTATCAACCTCAACTTCTTTAGCTGCGCCATCTAATATGGGTGCGAAATTTTCTTTTGCAAAAATCTTTTTAGCGCCCTCTGTAGTAGGATTTGCATGCTCTAAAGAACCACTAATAACTGTGAGGTTAACGTGAACATTTAATGATACACCTTTAATTTTTTGAGATTGCGCATTGCTCAAAGGCTTAAAGTACCTCTTTTGTACATCCTTGCCTTCATACTCTACTTCAAAAATAGGGTATTGCAACGTATCAGTACCAGAAGCTCTTGCGAATTTAACTGCTTGTTCATAGGATTCAAAGCCATAATAAGCATCATCTTCTTCAAATGGGCCATCTGTTTTAAAGCAAGCACGGATTTCTTCTTTCGTAATATCTTCGCGAAGTATTCCATCTGCTTGTATTATAATAGGGTCGTCAACAACATAATATTTCATAGCCTACCTCATAAATGACTTAATTTAATGCCTTCACCTGCCTTATCAGAAAATAAGGCAATCAAACTAGCAGAAATCTTACCAAAAGAGTTTTTTGAATAACTTTTTCCGTCCTCATTAAAAAACCCCCAATCTTTTTACAAAGAATGAGGGGTTTAAAATTAAACCGTGATATTACACAAAAATTGTATTATGCAGTTGCTCTAAGAAATGTTTGCTTTTCCAAATCAGCTTTAATTTTAGCAACAAGTTCAGGATGCTTAGCTTTATCCATTTGTGTAACCAAAGTTTGTAGCTTCTTACGTTCATAGCAAAGCCCAAGAAGCAGATCTTTCTTATCTGCTGGTGTTTTTTTGCCTTTAGCATCATATCTTGGAACAGCATCTGATAATTTTTCTCCAAATACATCAATAAGCGTTTTATCTTCAGGTGCAATTGCAAGAATTTCTTCTTGTAACGCGGCTATTTTTGCTCTTTCAGAAGCAATTTTTTCATTCTGCTCTTCAACTAGTGTTTTAGTTGACCATTTGTATAATGCGCTTCCTGCTGTTTTGAGAGCGTAGAAAGTGACGCCAGCAAGGGCAGCAACTACTACTATACCTGCTCCCACTTGCACTGCTAAACTACCCGCAACAACGCTACCTAATAAACCTGCATAACCCGCAAGCCCTCCAGTAGCTAGCAGCAAAGTAGCGCCGGCAATTTTCGAAGCAAAGGAATAATTTAAAGTAACAGGAGGATTAGAGGGGTTATCAACTTTATCAACCAATTTTTCAACATTAGCATTAACTTTTACAGCAACCTTATCGGGCTGCTTAACATAATCGGATACTGGAGGGGGTTCTGCAACTCTGGGTACAGGTACAGGATCTGATTTTGCGGCAGGTCCTATATACTGCAATTGATCTCCAACTAATCGATATGCTGCTAAGAAGCTTTTAAATGCTTCTATATCAGCGTCGCTCAACTTTCTACCTGCGCTTTGAGCCTCTATTATATTTTTGCGTAATTCCTTTGGAAATGACCACGCAAAAAAAGCATAAAATTCATCACTGGAGATCCCTGGAAATATATTTCGAATCGACAGAGGAAGACCGTTTCTGTCACCACTCAGATACTCCAGAACCTTCCAGCTCGTAAGACGATGTACTGCTGGTGTGGCAGCAGAAACCTCAGCAGAAGTAACTTTGTCAGCTTCAGCTTTTTTAGTTGTACCATCTACTATAGGTGCGAAATTTTCTTTTGCAAAAATCTTTTTAGCACCTTGTGCAGTAGGATTTGCATGCTCTAAAGAACCACTAATAACCGTGAGTTTCCCCTGAACACTTAATGATATACCTTTAATTTTTTGAGATTGCGCATTGCTCAAAGGCTTAAAGTACCTCTTTTGTACATCCTTGCCTTCATACTCTACTTCAAAAATAGGGTATTGCAACGTATCAGTACCAGAAGCTCTTGCGAATTTAACTGCTTGTTCATAGGATTCAAAGCCATAATAAGCATCATCTTCTTCAAATGGGCCATCTGTTTTAAAGCAAGCACGGATTTCTTCTTTCGTAATATCTTCGCGAAGTATTCCATCTGCTTGTATTATAATAGGGTCGTCAACAACATAATATTTCATAGCCTACCTCATAAATGACTTAATTTAATGCCTTCACCTGCCTTCTAATAGAAGGCTTACCAAACCACAACCCATTTTAGATATTAAGCAGTTGCTCTAAGGAATTTTTGCTTTTCCAAATCAGCTTTAATTTCAGCAACAAGTTCAGGATGCTTAGCTTTATCCTTTTGTGCAACCAAAGTTTGTAGCTTCTCACGTTCATAGCAAAGCCCAAGAAACAGATCTTTCTTATCTGCTGGTGTTTCTTTGCCTTCAGCATCATATCTTGGAACAGCATCTGATAATTTTTCTCCAAACACATCAATAAGCGTTTTATCTTCAGGTGCAATCGCAAGAATTTTTTCTTGTAACACGGCTATTGTTGCTCTTTCAGAAGCAATTTTTTCATTCTGCTCTTCAACTAGTGTTTTAGTTGTCCATTTGTATAATGCGCTTCCTGCTGTTTTGAGAGCATAGAAAGTGACGCCAGCAAGGGCAGCAACTACTATACCTGCTCCCACTTGCACTGCTAAACTACCCGCAACAACGCTACCTAATAAACCTGCATAACCCGCAAGCCCTCCAGTAGCTAGCAGCAAAGCAGCGCCTGCAACTTTCGAAGCAAAGGAATAATTTAAAATGGCAGGAAAGTCAGCAATTTTATCAGCTTTGGAAGCAAGATTGTCAACTTTTGCAGCAAACTTTTCAATGTCAGCAGCTTGTTCTTTAGCTTTTGCAGCAAATTTATCAACGTCATCAGAAAATTTTTCAACATCACTAGAAAATTTTTCAACACCAACTTTAAGTTTTTCAACGTCAGCAGAAGCTTGTTCAAGGCGAGCAGCAGCTTTTCCAGTAGCTATAGCAATATCTATAATATCAGCAGCTGGAGCAGCTACAACTTCATCAGCAGTAACTTTGTGATCTTCAACTTTTACAGGCAGCTCGAAATATTGCTTTTCATAAATCTTTTTAGCGCCTTCTGCAGTAGGATTTGCATGCTCTAAAGAACCACTAATAACTTTGAGTTTACCACGAACATTTAATGATACACCTTTAATTTTTTGAGATTTCGCTTTATTCAAAGGCTCAAACGATTCCCCTCGTACTTTACCGTCTTTATAATCTACTTCAAAAATAGGGTATTGCAACGTATCAGTACCAGAAGCTATTGCGAATTTAAGTGCTTGTTCATAGGATTCAAAGCCATAATAAGCATCATTTTCTTCGAATGGGCCATCTGTAAAGCAAGCACGGATTTCTGCTTTCGTAATATCTTCGCGAAGTATTCCATTTGCTTGTATTATAATAGGGTCGTCAACAACAAAATATTTCATAGCCTACCTCATAAATGACTTATTAATAATATTACTGCCTTATTAGAAAATAAGGCAGCAAATATAGCAGTAAACTTACCAAATATCAAGTTAATTTAGGCTATTTTAGCTTAGATTTGTTAGGTGTATCACTTTCTGAATCGTAGGAGTGTTCGCTTCCACCTGAAGAGTTAGTTGAGTCGCTTTTACTGTCTTCTTTTTGCTTGTTCGCATTTCTCAACCGCATACTATGAACACTAGGGGCAGGAGTAGCTGATTTTCGAGACTGAGACCGACGCTTGTCATAGTCCGACGTTAATGGTCGTGGTTCAGGCGTTGCTTCTCTTAGTACTATGGTAGGAAGATTTTCATTTGCAGCTACATGCGTAGTTTTAACACGCAAACTACTGCTTTCACTTGTTGAGTTTTCATTGTTCACAAGTGGCAGTTGTCTTTTTAGTCGGCTAGCTGCGAAAGCTTGTGCAGCTTTTGTAGCAGTAAAAGTAAATGCAGCAGCTGCAGCACCTGCACCAAGCATTGGTAATGCTTCAGGAGCGATGACCTGCAAATAAGTCAACCCGCTAACAAATAACGATCCAGCCACAATAGAAAATAATCCCAGCCCAGCATTGGCCCTCCATGCAGGGTTTTGCTGAAGCGGTGTTTCCGCTCTGGCATCTTCTGGTGTTGGATTTGTAAGCGAAAGCGGTGTTTCCGCTCTGGCATTTTCTGGTGTTGGATAGGAATTTATCATTTCGACAAAATTACTTGGTGCTAAGAAAACTGTAACTTTTGTATTATTTCCATGTTCATTTATCTCTATACAATCTGTTGTAACAAGATCTTCTTCAGGTCCTGTATATTCAACTTCAAACATCACGAGTTGCTTTCCTTCAGCTGCACGTTGCGTGTCATTTGCGATTTGAATCGCCTCAGAACGCTGCTTAACCAACATGCATTTCTCGTCTTCAGTAATAATTTTTTTAAAATCTTTATTAGATATCTCAAGCACTTGATCAGTATCATCAGGAACTAAGGATGGAATAGTTGCAATCATATAATATTTATTATTATCACTCTTCATATACTTGATATCCTTATAAAAAAACCTGCTATTTTTTTATAAACAGCAGGTTTAAAATTAATCAATCAACAAGTTAAAATAAACTATTGTTTATTTTGGTGCTGGCTTTGGACCTTGTAGAATTTGCTCTTCTAACGGTCTGCGTTCAGCTTCTGATTTAGTAACTAATGACTTCACTTGGTCGAGCTGCCAGTGTGCCAAAACTACTTTGTTCATAGCTTCTGGTTGTTTTGCAGACAAATTACCCTTTTCATCATACTCAGGATTAGGCGCATTATTCAATATATCTGCTAATTGCACGACAAAAGCGCTATCATCTTTGTATCCAAGCGTTTTTTCTACTTTTACTAAACTATCTTGTGTTCTCTTCAGATCTTCTTCGTCATGCTGCTTCTTAGATTTTTTCCAGTCAGCAACCTTTTTTGAAATCCCTTTGATAATGATTTTAGCAGCAGTCCATAAAGTCACTGACGCAACAGCCGCTGCAATACCAGCAACTACCGGTAATCCGAATGTCGCTGCAGTTAATCCAGCTCCAGCTAAAGTAACGCCAGCTTTTGCTAATACAAATGGCGTGCCACCACCAAAGAAAAATGCCGCACCAGCACTACCTGCAACAACCATTGGGATAGCAAGTTTTTTAAAGGTACCTTTCAAAGATGAAGCTTTAGCTTCAGGTTCTTTAGCTTTAGCTTCAGGTTCTTTAGCTTTTACTTCAGCTTCTTTAGCTTTTACTTCAGCTTCTTTAGCTTTTACTTCAGCTTCTTTAGCTTTTACTTCATCTTCTTTAGCTTTTACTTCATCTGCTTTAGCTTTTACTTCATCTTCTTTAGCTTTTACTTCATCTGCTTTAGCTTTTACTTCAGCTTCTTTAGCTTCGGCTGCTTTTTTAGTAGCTTCTTCTACAGCATCTTTCATATCTATTTCCTTATCTGCGAGCGTGGCATTTACAAATTTAACTTGTTCTACATTAACTTTATAGGCTGTAATTGTCTCTTCACCCAAAGCGTGTTGGATTGTGGTGTCTGGTTTTTTGCCTACTAATTTAACTTCGATAACAGCGCGATGTGCAGCACCATCCTTGGTGTCAAATCTTGCAACTTTCATAGCCGCTCTTTTCGAGGGAAACAATAATATTTGCTCGTCTTCTTTACTGATGGCGCCGACTACTTGATCCGCGGTAACATCTATGTCTTTTCCGTCTTTTTTGGTAGGAAGCTTATTACTAACATGATACGGCATAATTAACCTCATAAAATGGTACAACTAAAACAACTATTATTTTTAAAACAACATCAACGTCCTTATTTCTCCCTGTTTTATACCTCCTATGATTTTTCCAAAGAATTTTCTAAGGTGGGTTTAGACGATGCCCACGCCATTTTATCACGCTGCAACTGTCCTTGATTACCAATCGGACGCCATAAAGGCAATAAAAGTAATAATGTAATTGCGGTACTGATAAGGAGCGCCATAAAAAAGCCCTGCCAACCCCAAGTATCAATCATACTGCCGACAGGATAACCTGCACAAGCCGCACCAAAATAACCTAGTGTTCCCGCAAAACCATTCGAAGTCGCGGCTGCACGCTTATCAACAAATTCCGCCGCAGCTAAGCCGATAATCATTTGTGGACCAAAAACAAACACCCCAATAAACGCCAGCAATAACATATCTAAAAATACATGATTGGCGGGGACATACTTCAAGCCCAAAAGCGAAAAAATAAGTCCTAATGCACAAATCACCGTGACTGGCACTCGATTACCTTTCCAAATACAATCCGATCCCCACCCTGCCGCAATCATGCCAACAAATCCGCCCACTTCAAACCAAAACACACCACTGCTTGCCAGCATGTCTTCCATATGCTTGGCTTCTGTGAGATAAAAGAAAGTCCAATCATTAATTGCCGTTCGAACCACATAGATAAAGAAATAAGAAATAGAAAAAATCCAAACATACTTATTGTTTAATACTTGCTTAAAGAGAATTTCTCTGATGGATAAAGACGTATGTTCTGTTTCTATATCATTTGTTTTTTCAGTGTTTTTTGATTTATATTCTTCGATGGAAGGTAAGCCTAATGTGCGAGGAACATCGCGCAGGCGGTTGATAAGAACCAATCCCATAGCAATACTCAGCAACGCAGGAATAAACATCGCATAACGCCAACCAAAATGAACAGCACAGTAAACTGCTATTAAAGGAATGAGTGCTCCACCTAAATTATGAGAAGTACTGGAAATACCGTACCATAATCCACGCTCAGATTGCGCAAACCAATAATTAAGCTGCTTGCAACACGCCGGCCAGCCCCAAGCTTGAAACCAACCATTGAGGCCCCAAAATATCGCTAATATCCAAAAGGAGGAAGACATCCCAAAAAGAATGTTTAATATCCCCGTTATAATCAATCCAGTTGCCATAAAATAACGAGGATTAGCGCGATCTGACATCACACCGCTTATGAATTTACTAACGCCATAAGATAAGTAAAGAATGGAACCGATAAAACCTAATTCGGTTTTAGTAAGTCCCAAATCAATCGCCATATAAGGCATCGCGAATGTAAAACTTTTACGGGTGAAATAGAAAAATGCATAACCTAAAAAAATTGAATAACAGATCCGCATGCGCCAATAACGGTAATCCGTATTAATTTCTTCTGGACTCTTCACTATCTGTTGATAGGGTGCGGGCTTTAAAAAGTCTAAGCACTTCCAGCTCACTATAGAATCTCCTTAAACCAAAATTTTTGTATATTTGGCAATAATGATGCGGGAAATATTGAGATTGCGCACATGACATCATAGTAACGTTGCGCTACTGAGTTTTTGGTGGGTTTTGATAAATATAAGTTAATCAAATTAATCAAATGCCGCAAGTCTTTGTAGGCGCAAAAGATAACACGGTCTTTTATAAACGCCAACATATATGCCAAATTTTTGAAAGTTAAGATACTCAATTTTTGATTCATGGGGCTATAATACCTTCAATTTCAACTAAAGCTCCTCGTGGTAACCCAGCGACTTCAACCACTGCGCGAGCAGGATAAGGGACTGTAAAAAAAATTTTCATTGCATCATTAATCAAAGAGAAGTGTTTTAAATCCTTTAAGTAAATGGTTAATTTAACAATTTTTGCAAGACTCGCGCCTGCAGCTTCTGCTACTGCTTGTAGGTTACGAAATACTTGTGCAATCTCTGCTTCAATATTATCTGTGATTAATTGTTGTGTGACAGGATCTAAAGCAATTTGACCAGATAAAAAAACTAAATTTCCAATATTTACTGCTTGTGAATAACAGCCAATCACTTCTGGAGCATTTTTAGAATGAATTGCTGTAAAGGTTGTCATGGCTTTTTTCTCCTTACTTACTGCTTAGAGCGGCCCGGGAAAGGAAAAATGTTATCAATATTAGTCGTAGATTCGGTTGGAAAGCTATCATCTTTTAAAACAAAGATTAACATAATCGTATCTGCTCGCAAGAAAGTATCCCCGGTATACTGCCGTGCATTGTCATCACCCTTACCTAGAACACACACATTATCATCCAGAAACCAATAAGTCCGTTCTAGTTTGATGGCGCAATCAGACATTTCCCCTCTTGTCCAGGCTTCTACATCCTCTTTTAACATTTGGCCGCGGAAAACAGTAATACCATCCGTGTATTTGTTGACTTCAACTTCAACCCATACCCGCGCTTCATTTTTCTTTGACTTAGTTTTCATGTAAAGCCCATTACCGCATAAACAGGTTTCATCTTAGCATTCTTTGAAGGAGCCAGTTAACTCTTTTTCAGCATTATTTAAAATCCAAACAGTGGATCTCAATGATCATTGCACCCTGCTCATTTGCGGTTTACTATGATTAAATGGTTTGTAATATTAACAAAAGGATTAGTTATTATGCATTCTTTAATTCAAGTTATTCCAGAATCCCAACTTGATTTAATTCATGGTGGTATCATTCCCGCTGTCGTTCCGATTCTCGTTCCAATACTTATTGCAGATTTGCCATTAATAGTTTCCATCATTCTTCAAGCAACTTCTGATCTGCTGCAAGAATGGCAGGAGCATCACCCAGTTACTCCTGCAAAACCGGCCGTTATTACTTAATCCATTGGGTTAAAACATCAATTATCTTTTGTGCCTGATCTTTGCTAGAAATATTGAATTTCGATTTTTGTCGATATTCATTGTTTTTCTTTTGATAACGACGAATACTATATTTATCCGGACCATAAGCTTCCTTTTTCTTATCCCAATCCGCATATCTGAAAACAATGGTTGTCCAGGCACCTTTGCTTAAAACCACTTTTTCATATTCTTTTATGGTGACAAGATCACCATCCACATATTCTATAGTTATCTCGTCTATTGTCGCTGCCATCTCAGTATTCCTCTTTGGAAAATAAGTTTGAGCCTGGATGATAACGATTATCGCCCAGCGAATAAAGCAATCCATAGATTTTATTTGGCAGGTTGACTTTGTGGCGGTGTTAATCCATCCAGCGGTTGATTCATAAATTTCTCATTAATCTTGTCAACTATCTTTTCTCCCTGAGCAACTTCACTCGGTGTTAATTTCTCTAAAAGCGCATCTCTCGCAGATTGTAAATCCAACCCACCCCCTTGTGCTGCAATTTTAAACCAGGCAAATGCTCTTGGTTTATCTACCGCTGTTCCTAAGCCATCTCTAAAACATATCGCTACTTGATATTGCGCACTGCGATCACCTTGATAAGCCGCTTTTTCTAATAATTCTACCGCTTTTTTCTCATCTTTTGGCACGCCAATACCCTGGAGGTAATTCATGCCTAATTGGTATTGCGCACCGGCAAGGTTTTGCGCAGCTGCTTTTGTAAGCCATTTTGCCGCCATTACCTCATCTTTAGGCACGGTTTGCCCTTTAAGATAGTGCATCCCTAGATAAAACTGTGCATCTTTAAGCTCATTTTCTGCCGCGAGTGAATACCATTTAAAGGCTTCTTTTAAATCCATAGGTCCACCCAAGCCTTGATCATAAAATCGTCCCAATTCACTTTCTGCTGCAGGATCTCCTTGATTAGCAGCCTTTAAAAATAATTCCTTGGCTTTAACAAAATTTTGCCCTACACCCACCCCATCTCTATAACAAGCGCCTAATTCATAATAAGCGGCAACAGATTCATTGTCAGTTGCATTTAAAAATAATTCACAGCCTTTTTTGTAATTTTGGGCATACCCTAAATCACCTTTCATATATGCTTTCCCAACAAGCACTATCGCAGCAGGATCTTGCTTTGCCAAAGCTTTATCTAACCAAGATTTAGCTTCCGCTTGTTGACTCTTGTTACCATATCCAGAACTATAATATTTATATAATTTAAATTCTGCAGCAGAGTCCCCTTTAGCTGCTCCTTTTTCAAACCAATCCAATGCTTTTAACGCATCCTTAGGTTGACCAAGACCTTGCTCAGCGGCTACCCCTAACTCAACCATCGCCGCGCCATTACCTTTATCTGCCATCGCATTTAAGATTTTATCAGAAGCAGCAACATCCGCTTGAACACCATCACCCAAACGGTAAATCCTGGCAAGTTCAATTAGCGCCTTAGCATTATCGCTTTTAGCCGCTTGCGCTATCCAATTGGCGCGTTCAACTTTGTCCGCAGCAACACCCGTACCATTTTTATAAAAATCTGCAACCATTAACTGCGCATCCACATTCCCTAATTTTGCGGCATTCAAATAATTTTCAAACGCTTTTTGCAAATCTTTTGGAACACCAATTCCTTCTTGATACATCTTTCCTAGCGCATAAAATGCCGGGGAATATTTGTCGTTTGCCGCAGTCTCTAACAATGCTTTTGCTTGAGCATCATCTTGTTTCACTCCTTGGCCCATACTATAATTCAAACCCATTGCATAAACTGCTGGCGGATAATGTGCATCCATTGCTTTTTGAAAATAATAATTCGCTCTCTTGAAATCTTTATCAACGCCCAGACCTTCATTATATATCAATCCTAGATTATACATGGCAGGAATAACACCTTTATCCGCTGCTTTCTGCAGCCAAATCAGCGCGCTCGGATAAGATTTAGCAGTTCCAATTCCTTTAAGATAACAAATTCCAAGATTATATTCTGCTTGCACATTGCCTTGCTGTGCTGCTTTTGTAAACCATTTAAAAGCCTCTTCTGGGTTTGGTGACACATCCTTACCTTCTAAATACGCTAACCCAACAATATATTGCGCATCTGCATACCCAGTGTTTGCCACCTCTAGATTTTTTTCAAAATCAGTCTTGGGATCAGCTTGCGTCATTGTCGCCTGTGGCGTGGGTGCTCCTTGCGCTAACGTGAGCGCATGCCCCGGTAATGCATGCAAACACCACAATAAACTGAGCGTATATACCGGTGTTTTTTTGGCCATTTTATGAAACATAAGCCACCTATACTGATAATGGTATAAATAAAGTGTGTATCCTAATCCCCTTTATCGGCAGTTCCATTGATTTATTAACCCTTCTTGCATTAAGATGGCCCAGCGCTGACCACCCATGGCAGCGACAGATGACTAACTTTTTCAATATTTACAAGGACTTGATCCATGAGACAGGTACCGCAGTATTTAATAATTGGCAACGGTAAGATGGCAAAACACTTTTGCCATTATTTAACCCTCCTTGGGCTCCCCTATTATCAATGGGCGAGAAAAACCCACTCCGTTGATGCCTTAACTGCACTGCTAGCAGCCTCTAGTCATATTATTCTTTTAATCCGTGATGATTCCATTGCTGATTTTGCATCCACCCTTGGCAATTCTACGCGTAAAACCCTTATACATTTTTCAGGCCAGCTCTCTTCTCCCATGGTATATGGTGCGCATCCCTTAATGACGTTTACAGAAAATTTATATGATGAAGCAACCTATCGCTCTATGCCTTTTGTACTGGAGGAAGGGTCGCCCGCCTTTCAAGATCTATTACCTGGGATCCCCAATAACACCTATCAGATACCCGCACCATTAAAAGCGTACTATCACATGCTTTGTGTAATCAGCGCTAATTTCACCTGCATTTTATGGCAAAAATTTTTTCATGATCTCCAAGAAAAACTGCATCTGCCCCTTGAAGCGGGCCTGCCTTATTTAACCCAGGCTTTTCGTAATATTGCCCAGAATCCGCAAGGAGCAGTCACGGGACCATTGGTGAGAAAAGATGAAAAGACCATACAAGCTAATTTACACGCATTAAAAAATGACGCATTTTATCCCATTTATCTAGCATTTAAGGGGCTTTATGAACATTCTTGATTTTGACCGCATGAAAACCAACAATAGTAAAATCAGTATGGTTACTTGTTATGATCACTGGTCTGCGCAACTTATCAGCCAAACAGAGATTGATTGTATTTTAGTGGGTGATTCTGCTGCCATGGTTATCCACGGCCATAAAACTACCCTGCCGGCCACCGTTGAAATCATGACACAGCATATAGAAGCGGTCGCACGTGGTGCCAATAACAAATTTATTATTGGTGATATGCCCTTTTGTTCGTATCGCAAAGGGTTGGTGCATACCATGCAGGTGGTGGAAAAATTTATGCAAGCCGGCAGTCACGCAATAAAATTAGAAGGCGCGGATGATAATATTCAAGCAATTGAACATATTGTAAAATCGGGTATTCCGGTGATGGGCCACCTGGGTTTAACGCCACAATCCATAAATGCATTAGGCGGCTTTAAAACACAAGGCAAAAATAACGCTGCTGCAAACAAAATACTTGCTCAAGCAAAATCATTAGAGGATGCTGGCTGCTTTGCCACAGTCTTAGAATGTATCCCCAGCCCATTGGCACAGCACATTACCAATGAATTGCGCATTCCCACCATTGGCATTGGCGCAGGCCCGCATACTTCAGGACAAGTTTTAGTATTGCAAGATTTATTAGGCCTATCCCCCATGCATAAACCTAAATTCCTTAAAACCTATTTAAGTGGTTTTGATTTGATTAAAAATGCATTGAATCAATATAATCAGGAAGTAAAAAACGCAGCGTTTCCCCTGCAAGAACACTGTTACGAGGGGTAAATGATAGTTATTCAGTCTCCAGATGAATGGAAAGAAATCAGAAAAACAATTTCTGATAGTGGATTTGTTCCTACCATGGGCAATCTGCATGCGGGGCATGCCAGTTTATTAACCCGTGCAAAAAAAGAAAATGCGGTGAGCATATTAAGCATTTTCATTAATCCTACGCAATTTAATGATAAAAAAGATTATGAACGTTATCCTAAAACCCTAGCCAATGATTTACACATAGCAGAACAATGTGGGGTTGATTATGTCTTTGTGCCAAATAAAGAAGATATGTACCCGGATAAGGCCGTTTATCAGATAGCGGAAAATGACATCAGTCTCTTATTAGAAGGCAAACACCGCCCCGGGCATTTTAGTGGTGTTTTAACCATTGTCATGAAATTATTTTCATTAATCCAACCCACTCGCGCTTATTTTGGTGAAAAGGATTATCAACAATTACAACTCGTGAAGGGTTTGGTGACCGCTTTTTTCTTGGATATTGAGATTATTGCTTGCCCTACGGTGCGTCAAGACAATGGTCTTGCCTTAAGCTCTAGGAATACCCTATTAAATGCTGCAGAATTAACCTTGGCCGCACAGTTATCGAATTTTTTATTGTCCGGACTAGATGAAGCCAGCATTAGAACTAAACTGGGTGACTTAGGTTTTGAAGTGGAATATATAGAAAAGTGGCAACAACGATTGCTCGCCGCCGTGAAAATTGGCAATATACGCCTGATTGACAACATTGCGCTCACGGGAGAATCATCATGCTCATGTGTTTAGATGTGGGTAATACCCATATTTATGGCGGACTCTTTAATGAAGAACATTTAGCTTTCCAATTTCGTTACCCCAGCAAAACAGGAACCACTTCCGATGAGCTGGGTATTTTTTTAAAAACCTATTTACGTGAAATTGGCATTGCACCAGAAAAAGTGACCAAAGTCTCTATTAGCTCTGTCGTACCCTCTTTGGATTATTCCATCCGCTCCGCGTTTATTAAATATTTTGCAATTGAGCCTTTTATTTTACAAGCCGGAGTTAAAACGGGCTTACAAATTAAATGCAAAAACCCAACAGAAGTTGGCGCAGATCGTATTGCCAATGCGATAGCCGCCCATCACTATTTTCCCCAAAAAAATGTCATTGTGGTAGATTTAGGCACTTGTACTACCTTTGAGGCTATTGCTAACACGGGAGAATTTCACAGTGGTGCAATTTTCCCGGGGCTTTCTATGCAAATGCGTGCTTTGCACGAGCAAACGGCCAAATTACCCCCGGTGCGTATTCTCAAGGCCCCCACTGCCCTGGGTCAATCCACCATTGCCAATATTCAATCTGGTCTGTATTTTGGGCATCGCGGTGCAATTCGTGAAATAATTGCGGCTATTACACAAGAAATGTTTCAAGATTCCCCACCAGTGGTTATTGGCACCGGCGGTTTTTCTTATCTTTTCGAGGATGAAAAGGTATTTGATGCCATTTATCCAGATCTTGTCTTGCAAGGGTTGCGTATCGCCCATCTTAAAAACAGTTAAAAGCCAGCAATCTATACAGTCTAACCTTTGCTATAGTTAAATAGCTAATGCTTTATTTACTTTGCAGGATTTTATGGTCGCTCCGGGTAATTTTTCTCAAATCTGTAGAATTAAAGGGGCTAATCTCCATAAGAAACCCAGCGTAAGTAAAAATTTCCTTGCCAATCCGCATACGCAAATTACCAAAGGGGATCTGCACGGAAATTTTATCAATATTCTTTATTTGCTGGTTTTGCATGGCATTATAGAACTCTCTGGTGCAGATTATGATAGCCTGGTGCAACTCTCTTGCCGCCCGGCACAGGAATTAAATGCAGGACATCTTAAAGCATTTAAACAAATCCTCAGTCGGATAACCGTAAATCATCATAACATTGGGTTGTTACTGCTATTGGGTGATGAACTTGCAGATAGAGGTAGTAATGATTATTTTACCTTAAAAATTTTTGAACGTTTAGCTGCTGAAAACATTCCATTTGAAATTCTACTTTCCAATCATGGTTGTGAATTTATTTGTGATTATGAAAAGGGCGCAACGGGATATAATGAATATGTCATGCCTAAAGAGTTTACCCATTCCCTGCGTGAAATGAAGGTGTTATTGCGTAACGATCTCATTACAGTAGATGAAATAGAAAATTTAGTGGAAAAGTGCTACAAACCCTATCTTAAATTAATTTCCAGCACGTTAACGCCTGATGGTGGAATTATCCTTTATACCCATGCACCTTTTGGGCTGGCTGGTTTCAAAAGTTTAGCAGATAAATTTCATATAACCTATGAGGATATAACGGTTACCGCTTTAGCACAAACCATAGATAAAATAAATGGCGCATTTAATACATTGAAAAATGCGGGTAATATTCATACCTTATTTGACTTGGATATTATTGGCCAGGTTTCAAGATCTGAAAGTGATGCCTTGTTAACTGAACACAATTTTCCATTTGAATTTTTAATCTGGAGTAGAATTCATACTAATTTAGATAGGCCCTTATCGCACAATGGTTACACTTTAACCTTTGTGCATGGCCATGACTCAACCCCATTTTCAGCCCCCAATGTAGTTAATTTAGATAGCATGCTTGGAAAATATGAAGAAAATACCATAGATGAATATAAAGTTCTTTACACTGAAAAACTGGCTAAAACAGGTTTAGTTGAACTACACTGATTATCGCTTTTAATTTAATAATCAATCTGGTAAAATTTGGTTTTTCCTGAAGAGGTTAGTTAAAATGTCAAAACATGGTCCAAGTGATATTAAAAAATCTGAATTAAGTCCAAATGCCGTCACTGGTAAAATGCCGTATTTTGAGCGAAGGATTGATATTAGAGACTCTGTATTAAATCCAAGTGCTCGTATATTTGTGCCTTCTTGCGTTGCTTTGGCAACAAGAGATAAAAGTATAGCTGATGCTTCGCATGAAGATTGCCATCGAATTCCATTTAATATAGAACTATTTGAGGATCTCACAATATTGCAGGATGGTGAAAGCCCATTATTTTATTGTGGCCAAGGAGGAACATTCGCTAGTCCCGGATTCAATGAGATTTTTGATCGACAAGAACGTGCATTAAGACTTTTAGAGGACATGAGAAAAGAAGACCTTACTTATATGATGCAGAAATATATAGCAGCAGGTCAAGAAACCCCTCTCGCCAGAGCCTGTTGTAGACCTACCAGCGGAAATTACTATTGGATTACTCAATTTGCTGAAAAAATGGGATTTGATTTCTTCTATAACCGTAACCCTGTCTCATCTGCTTGGGAGTTACTTGAAACAAGAAATAAAGAACTGTATGCTAAATTAAAAGAGATGGAAGCTGAATTCAAAAAGAGGGAAGCTAAAGCTAAAAGCAAAATGCTTCCTTAAATCGCTTATTCCTCTTACGCTAAAAGTGCAAAATGAATACTCCGAAGTTTTTTAAAGAGATCTTTCGCCTCTCCCAATTTTGGGAGAGGCCGCCGCAGATTGCGGCGGGTGAGGGTTAATTATGACAATTTCGCGCCAAAGGCTAGGATGCGTGGAATTATCCTTTATGCCCATGCACCTTTTGGACTGGATAGTTTCAAAGACTTAGCGATACGAACAGTTCGTTTTATCAAAAATATATTTTTCTGGGATTTTTTTTATACGTGTGCTTCGTCGTAATGTTGGCATTAATACTGATTCAGAATTTACTTCTAGTTGCTGTTTAGTCTCTAAATATTTAGTAAATGCTCTATCTGTGGTTTCGGCATAAGCAAGCGCACTTTTTTTAGCATTCCGATGAGTTTTATAATCCGGTTGGGCAAAATAAAGAATTTTTACAACCAGTTCTATGGGGAGAGATTTTCCTGCATTATTGCTGTTACTTAATAATACCCGCGCAAAAGCGCATTGGGATTTTAATTCATCCATCATTTCATCCAAAGCGTTCCTTACAACACTGTGTTCATCAGCATATTCTTCCCTTAAAAACTCCAACAAAGTTTTTGGAACTTTATTGGAGCATAGCAAACTTAAATCAGGAGAATAGGATAAAATCATTTTAAGAAAATCAACACTTTCACGAAAAGATATTTTATCTTTTGCAAGTTTAGGACGGAATTCGTAACTAGCGGCCATTATACAAGCATATAGAAAAGTTTCTTCATCATCCCCAATTTTATTTTCATTAACATCTGCTCCGGCTGCAAGTAAGAGGGAAATAATTGAAATTGTTTTTGAAGTTAGCTCGTGATGATATAGTGAATATCCAAGCGGTTTTGGATATTCATGCCAAGAAAAAGAAATGTCATGAATATTTGCTCCTGCTTTTAGTAGCATCTCCACTGCATCTGGAAAGTTCCAAGAAACTGCTTCGTCTAATGGAAAAAACTCACTTACTTTACTGGGGGATGCGCCGAGCGCGAGCAAATTTTTCATGATTTCTAAATTTCTGACTTCCCTGCTCTTGCTAAAAAGATTACCATAAGATCCAAGTGCACCCTTCATGCGGCTAGGGCTTGCGTCATTTATAGCCTCTATCAAAAAAGCAGATAATAACTCTGCTTCATTTTTAATGGGAGGATAATATAAAAAGACATAATTATTAGGATCTTTTATAAAATATTCAAACATTTCTGATAGATTTTCTGTTGCCTGTTGTGCAATCTCCAGCAATTTCTCCATAGTTTGCGGATTATAGCCCAAGGCCACTAATTCTTTCATTTTCTTAGGTTCTATCATGGTGCACCCAAATATAAAATAATTTATTAGATAGCATATTTTCTATCAATATATTCTTCCATGAGTGCTATGAATTCTTCTGCAATATGTTCGCCTCGCAGGATTTTGTATTTTTGACCATCCATAAAGACGGGCGCCGCAGGCATCTCCCCAGTTCCTGGTAAGCTAATACCAATATCCGCATGCTTACTCTCACCTGGACCATTGACCACACAACCCATAACCGCAAGCTTTAAGTTCTCTACCCCACGATACTTTTCTCGCCACAAAGGCATATTCTGGCGGACATGGGTTTGGATCTTCTGGGCCAGTTCTTGGAAAACAGTACTAGTAGTTCTGCCGCAACCAGGGCAGGCGGTCACCATCGGCGTAAAAGCTCGTAATTCCAAGGCTTGCAAAATTTCTTGGCAGACTTGTACTTCCTTGGTACGGTCGCCCCCAGGGGCCGGCGTTAACGAAGCACGAATCGTATCGCCAATTCCTTGTTGTAATAAGATTGCAAAGGAGGTTGCTGTGGCAATAATCCCTTTACTATCCATCCCCGCCTCAGTTAATCCCAAATGCAAGGCATAATTACATCGCCGCGCTAGTTCAATGTACAAAGCGACTAATTCTTGTACCTTGCTCACCTTACACGCCAAAATAATTTTATTTTGCCCCATCCCTAATGCTTGCGCCTGCTCTGCGCTGGCCAAGGCAGAAATCACCAACGCTTCTCGCATAATGCTATCTGCCGTCTTAGGTTGGGCTAATTTGGCATTCTCATCCATTAACCGTACGACCAGATCCTGATCTAAGCTGCCCCAATTTACGCCAATACGCACCGGCTTGTCATTTTTAAGGGCAATTTCAATCATGGTGGAAAAATTCACATCATGCTTATCACCAAACCCCACATTACCGGGGTTAATCCGATATTTTGCTAAAGCTGCGGCGCAATCTGGAAATTGAGACAATAATTGATGGCCGATATAATGAAAATCGCCAATCAATAAGGGGGCTTCCCATCCTAAGGTAATAAGCTTGTCGCGAATATAAGGGACTGCTTTTGCGGCATCTTTGTTATTGACGGTGATACGGACCAATTCAGAGCCGGCCTTCCAAAGCTCGTAGCATTGCTGGGCAGTGGCTTCGATATTGGCGGTATCGGTATTGGTCATAGACTGCACAACGATAGGTGCGCCGCCCCCAATAACCACGTTACCAATTTTTACCGGCACAGTCTGATGGCGTGTTTGCAGCATAATGTGAGATCTCCAACTAACAGAATAATCTTTGCTTGGAATTTTACCATGGTTTTTATCCAGTCAAGCATCGATATATTTGACCGAAAAATATTTTATCACGCCAACAAGAAGCGAAATTGTGTGCTGAATAGAAAATCAGTCGATATTGATTTGGTCGAAGCGTATTACAAGAGTATTCGTGCGATTCCTCTTTTAACCAAAGCAGAAGAGATCGATTATGCTAGGCGTGCACAGGCGGGAGATTTGCATGCCCGTCAGCAAATGATAAATTCCAATTTAAGGTTAGTTATCAAAATTGCAAGGCGCTATTTCAAGAGCGGTATTCCCCTGTTAGATTTAATCGAGGAAGGCAATTTGGGCTTGATGCATGCCGTAGAGAAGTTTGATCCAGAGCGCGGCTTTCGCTTTTCGACTTATAGTACCTGGTGGATTCAGCAGACCATTGAACGGGCAATCATGAATCAATTAAGAATCGTGCGCATACCGGTTCATGTTTTGAAGAAACCGCATGAAATCGCGCATGAGAAAACGATTTCTATAGATGATGCTTATGGAGAAAGCCATTTACAGGATAACCAAGAAAAAGATCCGTTCCACCATTTTTCTGAAATCAACCTGCAAAAGAATATCAATAAGTGGCTTGCACATTTAGCGCCGCGTCATCGTGAGGTGGTTTGCCGCCGTTATGGCTTACAGGGGCATGCGCCAACAACGTTACATGAGACGGGTACTGCGATTGGTGTAAAGGGTGAGCATGTACGGCAATTACAAGCTGAGGCTTTAAAGCAATTAAAGCATTTGATTGAAAGTGATGGTGAAAGTGGCCGCACGCTTTTGAATTAACCATCTTACTTATTTGCGCGACGCATTAATTTCTATTAGTATCTGGCAATGGATATGCAAACCATTGCCTTTGTTGCCGTTATTATCGTGTTAGGTGCTCTATTCTGGTGGCATCATCAAGCTCGTCAACTTAAATGGCAAGTACTCGAGACCATTCGGCAAGAACTCTTTGAGAGTACCTTAAAGAATCAGCAGCAAATCGGGGAAATTAATCAGCAAAATTTGCTCCGGATGCAAACCTTTATGCGTGAGAATTTTTCTGAATTAGATAAACAATTGCATGCTATTTTGCTGCGCACTACCACACAATTATCTTCACAATTTGACAAGCTCAATGAATCCACGCAACAACATTTACTACAAATTAGTGAATCGGTTGAACAAAGATTATCAAAAGGGTTTGAGAAAACCAATGAGACCTTTACCAGCATTATTCAGCGTCTAGCATTCATAGATGAGGCGCAAAAGAAAATTACGGACTTGTCACAAAATGTGGTTAGTTTACAGGAAATTTTATCAGATAAGCGCACTCGGGGGGCTTTTGGAGAGATCCAGTTAAACACTTTAATTCATAATGTATTACCCACCAATAGCTATGCGTTGCAGCATACTTTATCCAATGGCTGCCGGGTCGATTGTATTTTATTGTTGCCAGAACCCACGGGTAAAATTGCGATTGATGCTAAGTTTCCTTTAGAAAATTATAAAAAGTATTGTGATACTGAAAACGCTGAGTTGAGCCGACAAGTCGCCAAGCAACAGTTTAAAATCGATATTCGCAAACACATTCAAGATATTAGTCAAAAATATGTCATTCCGGGAGAAACGGGCGAAGGCGCATTAATGTTTATTCCGGCTGAAGCTATTTTTGCTGAAATTCATGCGCACCATCCTGATTTGGTAGAGTATGCGATGCAATCCCATGTTTGGCTGGCCTCCCCTTCTACGATGATGGCCATCTTAACCACGACTTGTGCGGTATTAAAGGATTCCGCCACTCGGCAACAAGTCCATGTTATTCAAGAGCATTTACGTTTTCTTGCACAGGATTTTTCTCGCTTTGAAAAGCGTATGGATAATTTATCGCGTCATATTCAACAGGCTAATATGGATATAGAGCAGGTCCATACCTCTGCGCAAAAAATTTCTCGGCGCTTTCATCAGATTGAAAAAGTTGAATTACCCCCCTTACCTGAAAATACCTCCTTGCCCAGCCTTGAGGATATCTATACAGGCGTTGAGAGCGAATAGCATTCTTTTTGACTACACTTAACCTAGAAAGAATACTTTTTAGGGCGCTGACTAAATGTTTCTACAGCTGGCTGAACGTTTTATACATTGGATCACCTATGAACGCACAAACCACTCCTTCCCTTTGTGTGATTTTGAAAAGATCCGTTATGAACTGCGCCCCGGTGACGTGTTGCTTATTGAAGGACGCAGTCACATCAGTGAAGTAATTCGACAAATTACGCAAAGCTCCTGGTCTCATGCCTGCCTTTATATTGGCCGGTTACATGATGTCGATGACTTAGCGCTTAGAAAAAAACTGACTGAATATTTTGATGGTGATCATGATATCCAACTTGTGATTGAAGGGTATTTAGGCAAGGGTACCATTGTCAGCCCTTTGGAAAATTATAAACTGGATCATATTCGTGTTTGCCGCCCCACCAGCTTATCGCGTAAGGATGCCCAGCATGTAGTGGAATTTGCGATTAATAAACTGGGTACCGATTATGATATCCGGCAGGTATTTGATATGGCGCGTTTTTTAATCCCATGGTCTATTTTACCCCGGCGCTGGCGCTCCAGCTTATTTGAAATTAATGCCGGTAGTTCAACGCGCACCGTTTGCTCCACCATGATTGCAGAGGCCTTTACCTCTATTGATTTCCCTATCCTGCCTGTGGTAAAACAGCATAAGGAAAAAGGAATAGAGTTGTTTATCAGAAATCCTCGGCTTTTCACCCCGCGGGATTTTGATTACTCTCCTTATTTTGAGATTATTAAGTTTCCCTTTATTTCTTTTTCAGAAAGTCCTTACCGGAATCTTCCTTGGAATAGGCAAGGGCTGATGAGTCATGATGGTGAAAATATTTATGATCCGAGCCAAGAACCCGTTAAAGCAAAATCCAAACGTAAAAAGAAAACTAAAAAAGATGATGTCAATATACCCACAGATGATGCCAATGGTGCATTACCAGAAATGCAAAATGATCAAGAGGAAGGCAAAAATAGTAGTCTCAACCTCTTTAGCTTGTTTAGCTTTATTTCCCATCGTTTTTCTTAAAAATCTAAAGCGCTTATGACTAATAGCAGTTGCCCCTGTGGTGCACCGGATTATCTACAATGTTGTGGCCGTTTTATCGAAAACAACCAAAATCCCTCAACCCCTGAAGAATTAATGCGCTCGCGTTATAGTGCTTTTGCGCGCGGAGCAATTAATTATCTGCGTGCAACTATGACCGGTCCTGCCGCCAAAGGTTTTAACATGGTAGATACCTTAATGTGGTTACAAGATGTGCAATGGCTAGCGCTAAAGGTCTTGGACACCCGCTTAAAAACGCCCTTGGTGGGATTTGTCAGCTTTGAGGCCCACTATCTCTATAAAGGGATCCCACAAGCCATATGTGAGAAAAGTGAGTTTCATAAAATTGAGAACAAATGGTTCTATGTGGATGGAAAAAAGCGCAATCTCACCTCTAAGTTAGAATGATTGATTAATCCTTAAAAATCAATATGTTATCTTTTTAACTTATGCCGACTATCGGGAAATCATAGCCTTTAATCTGAAGCTAGTAGCTAGACTGAAGCCTTCGTGTTATTAAGTCGCCATGTTCAATCAAAAGTCGACGACTTAACAAAGGTGAAGTATGGCCAAACCAATAATACCTGCGCCAAAAAGTAAAACGACTGACAAATACAAGTCGCTGAAAAATATTGCCATTTGGGGCGGTGGCCCGCTCTTTCTAGCCTGCGCGCTCACCTTTGGTCCACAGTTTCTTTATATATTCCCGGTAATCGTCCTGGGAGGCGCTTACATACTCTATCCGGATGAAATTGCTAACTATTTTGAATCACAACAACATCTGCTCATCGGTGGCATTTTCGGCACCATCATGACTATATCTATTGGGTTAGGCCCTTTAGGTTTCTTTGTGGGCGCTTGGGCGGCCTACTTTATTAATGAAAAAGTAGTTCAGATGACTTCTCTGGCGGAGCCTGTATTACATCCCGTTAATTTTACAACTAAAAAAATAAGCCAAGTTACCGAAGGAATGAAAACTGGGCTAAATGCCGTCGCCGCCGCCATTAGTGACATTATTCCAGAAAAAATTTCAGATAATCCCGCACCCGCCATTACTCAACAAAAACAACAAGCCGAAAAACCAAGCAGATTAAATAAAACATTAGAATATCTTGGATTGCCACACACGGCACCATTAACTCCAGCTAAGGAGCAACCTATTACGGTCAAACCTAAGACCATCCCCGTTAAAAAAAAACCAGACGGCGATACAAACTCAGCCCAGTTTAAAAAGACATTAAAATATTTAGGATTTCCTGTTCAGCCATTAGAATCCGTTAGACGCGAAGCGGTTACGCCTAAAGCACCACCGGTAATTCAACAGGCAGTACGTCCAAAACTGCCATCTCCACTCATCATTGATGACAACCCCCGTACTCCTGTAGAATCAACCCCCACACCGCCAGCTATGACTGCTTTGCCCGAAGCGCCAAAAGAGATTGGTAAACCGCACGCTACATTATAACCACCGTCTTTAAACCGAGGATCTCTAACCCGTGTTTAAGCACTTTCTCGGTAAGTTCACACAATGCTAAGCGCTGATTTTGCTCAGGAACATCCAGTACCCGGCAATCTCTAAAAAAGGCATTAAATGTTTCTGCTAATTCATATAAATATTCACAGAGGCGATTGGGCATTAAATCTTCAGCAATGGAATCTAGCATTTCCGTAAATTGAGCCAAATGTAAACCCAAAGTAATTTCTGCAGGATGTTCTAGCTTAATTGCATCAATTTTAACCTGTTTGGCCTTTCGTTTAATCCCATGAATACGCACATACGCATACATTAAGAATGCCGCAGTATTTCCTTCAAAGCGTAACATCCGCTCATAACTGAACGTATAATCATGCATGCGATTACAAGACAAGTCAGAATATTTTACCGCGTTAATTCCTAAGATTTCAGCGATATCCTTGATTTGTGTTGCACTAAGCCCTTGATTATTCTCTTGATTGCGCGCCGTTAAAATTTCTTGCGCTTTGGAAATAGCAGTGGTCAACAAATCAATAAGTTTTTCCACTTCACCCGAGCGCGTTTTGAATTTTTTCCCATCGGGCCCCAGTACAACCCCAAAAGCTACATGTTGTGCCTTTACCTCTTTTGGGTTTAAATACCCGGCCTTTTGCGCCGCAGCAAATAGCATCGTAAGATGTGTAGCTTGACCACAATCTACCACATAAATAATCCGTTTAGCCTTTTCATCTTCAATCCGATGTCGAATCGCCGCTAAATCCGTGGTGGAATAATTATATCCCCCGTCCGATTTCTGCAAAATAAAGGGTAACGGCTCCCCTTCACGATTCACAAATCCTTCTAAAAATATACATTTAGCCCCATCGGAAAGCGTAACCAAGCCTTTAGCTTCACAATCTTTTACTACCTCAGCCAACTGCGGGTTATAAAAGGACTCGCCGCGCTCAACCAGCTTGATATCGAGCAAATCATAAATTTCTTGATAGGCTTGACGGGAAATTTCACAAATCATCTGCCAGGCCTTTAGCGCATGCTGATCTCCTTGTTGCAATGCAACGACGGCAAGCTGCGCTTGTTTTTTAAAAGCAGCATCTTCGTCAAATAATTTTTTCGCGGCCTTATAATGACGCACGAGCAAAGTTAAATCACATTTTTTTTCACCAAGCAGAATGCCATTATCAAACTGTTGGATGTAAGCAATTAACATTCCAAAAGCAGTACCCCAATCGCCAATATGGTTCAAGCGCAGCACATCATGCCCTAAAAATTCAAATAGTCTGGCTAAGCAATCGCCAATAATAGTTGAACGCAAATGCCCTACATGCATTTCTTTGGCGGTATTGGGAGATGAAAAATCGATGACAACCCTTTGTGGCTTGTCCGTGGATGGAATTTTACAGGTAAGCATTTGTTGGCAATATTCACTTAAATATTTTGCCGATAAGCTCACATTGATAAATCCAGGCCCTGCTATTTCTAACCTTTCAATGACACCATCATGATTGCTTGCCTGCACATTTTCTACAATTTGAGAGGCGATTTCCCGCGGTGGAATACCTAATATTTTAGTAAACTTCATAGCACTATTACATTGATAATGACCAAAGCGTGGATGCGTACTGCGGTTCAACTCAATGCTGAGTGTTTGCAAATCTTGTGAGGGATAAGCTTTTTTAAAAGCCTGGATAAATTTTTCTTCAATGCGTGTTTTTAACATAACCTTATTCTTCATAATTTAAGACGGGGAAATTAAAATAAGTATTGGGAAAAGGCTCATCACACAAGGTAAAATGCCACCATTCTTCCTTTATACCCTGCCAACCAAAATCCTGCATGAGCTGCCTTAAAAATTGACGGTTCTTAAACGCTGTGGGTGAAACGTCTTTGTTATCCGGATGGGATAACACATCCATAAAATCAAATGGTGTACCCATATCTATAGGCGTACACTTGCCATGGGCTGTTTCTATAATCGTCAAATCAATGGTACTTCCACGCGAATGACTGGACTGACGTCCAAAGTATCCTAAAGCAAAAAGTTCAACTTTAGGAAGGTTGGGAAAATAGGCGGCCTTGGTTTTATCACAATCCGTTTGACTCCATTGCCAAAAATCTTCACTCGCCATCTGCGGCCTATACGCATCCAATATCAATATGGCCGGTGCGACTACATTTAACGTCTTACAAATACTCGGCTGCATCAGTGCAGCTGCAATCTTTGCCAAAGACTGCGTGGCCTGCTGCGTCAAAATCGGCACCCCATCTGGGGCATACCCCTCTAGGGCACGCCCAATGATATTATCCGCCGTGCAATATTTTAAATCAGTGTGCAATGCAGGGATCTGCTGGGAGAGCACCGAAAACCCGTCTGGACACTGATTTTTCTTCATGGCAAGTTAGTTCTCTATAATGGAAACCGTATATCTTATTTTACCGTATTCTCATCGGAAATGAGGGGAAATTTTGCATAAATTCTTTTAGTATGTCACCAATAAGTTTAACCGCCATTTAAGAGGTTTTGTTTTGGATATTCAACAAAGACGCCAGCGCGCATTGGCTACCCAACAATTGCTGAGCCAAATCCAACCGGCCAAGTCTTTTATCAGTGCTGCAGACATTGTGGATTTACCTGCGCTTGAAAAAGTAATTAATGGTCTTAAAAAGTTTATCCACTTCTTATCTAATCTAAAACCCTTAGAATACTTACGTTGGTGGCAGCAAGCGTATGCTAACTATGTACCTTCTGCAACACAAACCTCTAGCCAGAGCAATCCCGCAGTCTCAGAAGTGGCCTTGGTCCCTATCCCACCAATGGAAACGGCCTCGCTTTCTATCAGAAAAGGCAAGAAAAACAAAAGATCTAAAAAGGCTCAGTAATTACGTGGCGGTAGCAGCTTAAAACTCTCAATTCGCCATCCCTTGTCTGGTAGCGATTCTCCTTGCTGATCGATAAAATCAATTTCAATGGGAACTTTTTTGTCGTCCTTCATAGTTATCAAGCCAACAATATAGCCATTCTTTTGCTTACGATCTTGAACATTTTTCATCCATACGACACTTTTGTATTGATCTAATCCACTGAGCGCAATATTTCGCTCAAAAGTTGGATAATCATATTGTTGTTTAAAATTATCCGAAAACATAAGGTAAGCATCTGGATAATGCTTTTGCTCAATGGCGATTAAAAAGCTTTTGCCCATGGTAGGAAATACAGGAAGCAGACTGGCGACTATTGCAAAAAAAAGCCCAAGCAACATACAGCCAATGAAAAAATATATTACCTTTTTCACAAATTTTCCTCTTGGTTGCTTTGAAACTGTCTTTTGATTATAGGCGAATTGACACTGTGTGCCAACTAACACTCATTCGAAATCTGAAGGCAGTTCTGGGTTAAGCGCATGCGCATAACAACGCATAATCTGCGCCTGCGTAACCCGCGGTAACGAAAGTTCTGGTAAACACGCCAAGGAGAAAAAATCTATTTCACTGGTTTCTATACTGGGCTTTGCCACACCACCAACAATTTCACACAGAAAAAAGCACTTGTAGGTGTGTGGCCATGATGGCGGGTGTTGATGCTTCAATTTGTCATAAAGTCCAATAAATTTCTTTACCTGTACCTCAAAACCCGATTCTTCAAAAAATTCTTTTTGCACACAAAAAGCGGGGGAACAGTTCACGTCTGCATAGCCGCCGGGTAAGGTCCATCGTTGGTCTGAACGCTCTTTTACTAATAATACTTTATCGTCTTTAAATGCAGCACCACGCACATCTATTTTCGGGGTGGCATAACCTGCCTGTGACTGAAACAAGCTCAAAATAGTTTCAAACGAATCTAAAGATTTTGCCGCCATCATTTGCGCCGCTAATTGTAAAAGGCTTTCATAACGTTGTTTATCAAAAGGATCTTTTGCAAAGGTTAAGCCGGTTTGCGCAATTGCCTGAATTTCACTGACCCATTGCAACCATTGAAGCTGTTGTTTTTGACCATCCATCCGTTTATCGCCCCTTTAGCCATGACAAAGTAAAAATCCATGATACAATGCAAAAAGCGTGTTTAGTATTTTATTTACCTATAAGGAGATATCCCCATGAGAATCTGTAAGCAAATTCAAATGTTTTCAGCTATTTACCCACAAACCATGGTGATACCCTTATGTCGTTATTATCAGAAATCTCAGAAAAACAAAGCCAGCTAACAAAACACGCGGTAGGTAGCGTCAAAGAACTCTGCGCACTCGCCATTCCGCTTATGCTTTCAGCCCTCTCGGGCACCCTCATGATATTTATTGATAGAGTCGTTTTATCTCATTATAGCGCCACTGCTATGAATGCTGCTGCCAGCGCAGGGATTGTCTTTGCGGTATTTCAATTTGGCAGTATTTGTATTGCCGCTATGGCACAAAGCTTTGTCGGTCAATACAATGGTGCCAAAAGATATAGTGAATTGGCTAAACCCGTTTGGCAAATGATCTGGTTTTCTCTGCTGACTACCATTCCCTTTACCATTTTAGCCCTTTGGGGAAGTACGCTGTTTATTCCTGCTGAAACCGTACTTGAAGGCAGGCCATTCTTAAGCACACTATTATTCTTTGGCCCTATTTTCCCATTGAATGCCGCACTCGGTGGATTTTTTATTGGGCAAGGGAAAGTAAAATTTGTTACCACCGTCTTATTAATTGCCAGCGGCATTAATTTTATCTTAGATTTATGGTTTGTATTTGGTTATGGGCACTTCCCGGCAATGGGCGCACACGGCGCTGCCCTGGCGACGGGGCTTGCACAAAGTTTAAATGCCGTTATCTTAATAACCCGCTTTTTATGGAAAGATAATCGCCTGCGTTTTAACACCCATCATTGGCAATTCTGTCCACCCTTATTTATGCAATGCCTGAAAGTTGGCGCACCGAATGCTATTGGACATATGGTACATATTGCGGCTTGGGCCGTGGTTATGTTTATTCTCACCAAGGTTAGCTTTGAACATATTACTGTATTTGCCATGTTGCAAAGCGTTTGGATATTACTGATGTTTATTGTAGATGGCCTGCAAAAATCTGTCAGTACCGTTTGTGCTAATTTAATTGGTGCTAATCAGCGTGAAGGAATTAATAAAGTCCTACGCTCAGGCATTCGCTTACAGAGCTATATTTCTTTATTATTAGCACTCCCATTAGTTATATTTCCTGAATACTGCATGCAAATACTCTCCTCCCAAGAAGATAAAAACGTGAGTGAATCATTAGTCTTACTTGCCGCTGATGCCTGTTTGTGGGTATGGTTGGGTTTTTGGTTTGATGGGATCAATTGGGTTATTGCCGGTATTTTAACGGCCGCAGGAGATACCCGCTTTGTGATGAAAATTAATGCCATTAACGGTTGGTTCTTTGGGGTACTACCTTATTTTATCATTATCTATCTCCTGGGCGCTCCTGTGTATGTGGTGGGCTATTTAATGGCTGGCTTTAGCATTATTAACTGCCTTTGTTTTGTTAAATACTATCGCAAGGGAGCTTGGCAAAAGAAATCGTTATTAGCCTAACTAATAGATTTCGTATGAACTTCTCCCTCTGAATATCAGTTAAACTGATATTCAGAGGGAGAAGTTCATATGTAGTAGAAGTTTGAATCAAACTTCTACAAATTATTTATTTTTCATTTTATTTATATTTTTCTTTACTGCTAAAGGCTTTTCTTTCTCTGTTTTGAGTACTGCAGGCTGCGGTTGTAATGCAGCAGCACGTTCGGTTGATAAAGAAGAAAACGGTGGTACTACTTTTGATAGCGTATCTAAACAAAATCTAGAATCTGTGCTGCATGATTTAAATAGGGTTGACTGATAATAGGTATTTTCATAGGCTTCGCCTCCCCTTAACCTATCGCCTGTTTGCTTGATTAGTTCTTTACCATATTCAAAAAGAGCCTCGAGATCTGTTTCGTTTGAAATAACTTGTTCTTTAATATATTGCTTGACTTCATCAATATTTGCTTTTAATCTACATCTTGGTAAATCAAGATTATGACAAATATACAAAACCCATCTGATTCTATTTTTACTAGTTTCCGATGGCGTACCTGATTCAATATAAGTACAATAGTCTTTAAATTCCGCTGTTGATGCAAAATCATCGGCGCCAAATAATGCTTTCATTTCCTCTGGATGTGCTTGACTATATTGAATAAAGGCCTCTTTTGATTGTTGGCGAAATTTAACATATTCTCCACCTTCGTCACCAGGGCTTAATTCATTTTTCCGACCCACGACAAAAAATAAAGAAGCTAATTGCATTTTTTTAATTTCACTTTCCGTAAACACAAAATCAGAATCATCCGGATTATTTGCCGTTAAATAATGCGCGACTAATGGGACTAAATAGGATGTGCGCAAAGTATGCGCCAAGCCATGATTGGGGCGTTGAATCGTTACTCCATCTAGTGGAAGCTGCCAGTCATCAGAACATAATTGAAAATATTTATCTTCAAATAATGCCTTACCTTCTTCACCAAACGGCTTTTGCAAAAGGACGTTCACTGCATCAATGGCGTTTGACATGGTTGGTAGATAATTTTGATAAACCTGATTTTCCTTCATTTTATTTTCAACTTTGATTAGACGCTGTATATTATTTTCATAATCTTCCAAACTTTCTGCAATATAACCCGCTAACGGCTTTTCTCTCGTAATCTCTATAGCTTGCGTACCTTTCATATTAAAAAAATTGGCTTTTCCCTGTATAAGAGAAAATTTCTCCATCATAGGCATATCTGTTTTTAAAAGGTGTTCTATGGTTTCTTTGATATCCTTAAGCTGATCCAGTTTCAATTTTACATAGGTCTCTGTACCTGCGCCGGCAATAACAGCATCATTTTGTAACTGAATAAGGTGTAAAAAATATTCACTGATTAAAGCCTCTTCATTCAACGGTTGCTCAGCTCCCACCGGATAACCCATTCCTTGCGCTGCGCGAAGGCCAATGGGTGAATTTACCGGCGCAGCCACAAAATAATCTACGTCTAAGATTTTTTTGTGATCAATCCATTTTATTTGTGTGCGTGGAATAAGATATTCACGCTCTTCAGGTTTCCAGGAAATTATACTTATATCTTTACCGCTTATTCCATAATAAATGCTGCGACAAGTTCCTGTAAAGTTTTCTGCGGGTTTTTCAAGAGAGGCGCTAATAAATCCCATCTCATCATCAATATAAGGATCATCAAGGGAACTTTTTGCCGACTTAATGCGTGTTTGTAGTACCGATTTGGGTAACTCACTCTCAACTCGATAAGTATATTCTAGCGTCTGATCTGGTATATGAGATAATCCAGAAGAAGCCATGACACAATGTAATAAGATTTCCTTCACCTCACTATTCGCAAAGCGATTACTATCCCCACGCAATAAACCATTCAGCTTTGTATAGTCATTCTGAGTATAAATATTAATGGCGGCTAATTCTGCATAATGTAACCCTTCTAGCTTTGTATCTTTGACCCGTTCTGAAAGAAAAGTGACATCCGCAATATCATCTAAGCCAGGTTGTCGCGGCTTCATCTGAGCTTTGTCATTTAAAAAATTAACATATGCTTCAAATGATTTGGTAAGCTGCAGTTGCGTTAAATCTGCTTTCTTTAAAATTTCTGTCAAATTAAATATTTTATCTCCAATAGTGATTAAATATTCACTATTGAGATTAGAAACTTGTACACCTTCATAATTCTCTAATATAGCTTTAACAATATATTCAAGATCATACGTCATTTGATTTTTAACTTTGGGCCCTTGAACGATTTGACCAGTTTGTGCACGTTTAACACTTTGTGGTACACCTTCAGCGGTAAATTGAATCATTTCACTTTCAGGCAAATCAGGAAATAAATCAATTCCTTTACCTTCTTGGAACTTTCGTTGAAGATTTCTTTCTGCAATGATATCTTCCACTTCTTCAACGCCCTTACCTTGAATGCTTCCTTCTTCAATTAGCTTGATAATGTTATCTGCAATGTGAAATTGTTTACACCTCATCGCTTCTTTAAGGGGTTTGTAATTAAGTGTGGCGATTTTCTTACGTACCTCTTCATATCTAAGTAAAAAATCGATTGTTTCTGAAGGTCCTTCTCTACAAAAAGTATCTAATAACCTGTCTAGTGTGCTACTGCTTAGCGCCTCCTCAAGAGTCATTTTCAATTGGGTTATCAAGTATTCAAAGCCAGATATAAAACCTATTTCAATTGCCAAGGTTAAGATATTCTCTATTTTTTCTTTATCTGGCCGAGCGCCCGCTTCAAATAAAGCCACAAGACTATTATAACAAGATTTACTTATGGCATATTCTAAATATTTCCCATCAAGGTAATTTGGATTTATCCCCATTTTGATACGTAAGTTTACCTCATCGGCATTATCGGTTGCGATGATTTTTTTAAATTCATTAATGCAAAAAACTTGCACAGAGTCCCCTGATGAAATTCTTGCCCCTTTCTCATATAATAATTTGGCATCATCAATCATGTTATCTTGTAGTGCACTGATTAAAAAACTTTCCCCATCTATTATTTGAAAACCCATGTCAAACATAAATTGTAGCGCTGAAGCATTCTCAAAAGTTTGATATTTAGCACTAAAATATAATTCCCATATTGATGGTTTATCATAAGTTACAGCGGGAATTCTTGCTCCCTTTGCATAGAGTTTTTTGCATAAGCCATAGTCTCTATTATTGAAAGCAATTCTTATTGCTAAGTTATTCAAAAGGGTGACATCTATGTCATTTCTCGCAAGTAATTTATCAATCAGTGCTTTTGAATGATTAATACGAATTGCCAAGGTCAACGCTGAATTTGACTCTCCCATTTCAGACAAAACATTTAATGGATTTGTATAATTAATATTCAAATCTTTGCCATAATTTAACAGCTTTTCCGGAAGTTCAAAATTTTCAGGTATCCTTTGGGCTTGTAATATAGCAAACATGAAAGGAGTTAAAAATCCAGGTCCAAGCCCAGCATCTTCAGAAAAAGCTTCATCTAATGGAACTTCATTGTCTATTGCTATGTTAAATAATTCCTTGTCATATGCAGGATAAGCAGATAATGCACTGGCTAGTACAAAATTTTTATTTGTGACAGGATGGATTTTTTGCGCCAATAGAAATTTAACTATATCATAGCGACTAAGTTGCACCGCTTTTCGTAATAACCAATTAACATCAATTCCTTTATTTAGAAAATCTATTAAGACTCCCTCGTTTAAACCATGTTCATTCAAAAAATTAAAGCAGTTGATGGTATTAATTGTTTGTTGATTTATTTTATCTGATGCGCGTAAAATCTCTTCAATTTCATTAATATGACGGTTGTAAGCTTCATCATGCCCATACAATGCCCGATATTTCTGTAGTTGAAAAAAACAATTATCAACATCTTCCTGAGCGAGAAGGTCAGATAACAAGAGCTTTTTAAACGAACTTACAAACGCTTTCCATCTATCTTCATTATATACTTTAATCCCAATCTCAAAACTTTGCGACAGAAAAATTTTATAATTAGGAAAATGTTTTATTACCTGTTTTAATAAATCTTTTTTATTATCAATCATCCAGAGAGTTAATTTTTCTGAAATTTCAGAAAATGACTGTGTACACAGGTGGATAATGAGATTGACCGCAATCTCATGTTCATCCGGTGTTTTAATTTCATTTAAAAATAATTGTAACGCATTTAATGTCTCATCGTAAAAATAAATATTTTCCACATCTAGATTAAGC
>Ga0207075_1014_pt1 | contig 53472 bp, 44 predicted proteins | sample Alteio_BWMinHeat_64_FD_153587 | JGI IMG/M metagenome (GOLD analysis project Ga0207075, IMG submission 153587) | Enriched cells from forest soil in Barre Woods Harvard Forest LTER site, Petersham, Massachusetts, United States -... | ecosystem: Environmental > Terrestrial > Soil > Temperate forest >... | reverse complement strand
CCATCAGTGGTCGATTCAAATCCATGACCCTTGGTGCAAATTCTAGTAACGCTTGACGATAGACTTCTCTTTTAAAAGCGACTACTTGACGCAAAGGATACCAGTAACTAACCCAACGCCATCCATCAAACTCTGGTTTAATGGCCGCGTCTAATTTGACATTTTTTTCATCGAGTAGCTTTAATAGAAACCATTTCTGCTTTTGTCCGATACACGTAGGCGTATCTGCACGAATAAGGCGTTTGGGCAGTAGATAACTAAACCAGTGCGCAGATTCCATCATTAAGACTACATCATCGCGTCCCAGACCCACCTCTTCACCCAATTCACGATAGAGTGTATCGAGGACTGTTTCACCTTGATTAACGCCGCCTTGTGGAAACTGCCAGGCATCCTGCCCTATCCGGCGCCCCCAAAACAACTGTCCCTGCTGATTAGTTAAAATAATACCGACATTTAAACGAAACCCATTATCATCTATCACGAAAACCTTCACTTATGGATATGCTTTCTGGCTATTTTTTCACAAAAGCCAAAAATAAACAAAGCGCCGAGTGGCGCTCTGTTTATTAGTATGTCAAATACCTGCCGTTTAGAGGAAATTCCAAACAAGGGCAGCGATACCGGTATTGTTATGCTGTTTTGTGCTGGTTGACACAAAGGTCGCACTATCGCTGGCAATGCTGTTAGCATTGACCGCACTTCCTTTACCGTGGTAGTCATATTCCAATCTTAAAGAGAGGCACATTAAAGCAGGTATTGGCATTTCAACGCCCACCCCACCCACGAACCGATAGGAACGATGGCTGCCGCTTTCTGCTACGGTAATGTTAGTAGTGCTGCCTGCCGCATAATTTAATTTATCACGGCTGGTTTCTATGCCTAAGCGTATATAAGGCAGAAACCAAGGAGCAACCGCATAACCACCACGGGCAGTTAAGCCTACCGTTGTTTCACGTTTGAAATTAGCATCGCCGTACCAGCCAGCATTAACGGCATCCGTAAATGCGAAGTTATTTTGGGCATTTTTATTTTGCCAATCAACATTGAGCTCAAGACCGGCCAACCATTGATTGCAGCGTGCTTGATAGCCGCCTAAGAATCCCCAAATATAACCACTATTGTTTAAATCTTCAGAAACTGAAGTTGCTTTGCCTGTAGGGCTGGTCATGTTGACATTCAAGTTACCACTAGTTTGACCCCACCCTCCTTCAATACCTAATAACCAGTTTGTTTCCCATTGGGCTTGTGCACCCGTTGAAAGCAACAATGCTGTTGAAAGGAAAAGTACATTTTTTAGATTTTTCATATCATACACCCCAAGGTTAAGGTTAGCTCATTAGACTTACCTAAGGTATAAACAATAAATCTTTAGCTGTCAAACTTGTGTCAAAAATTCGACATTAATAGAAATTCCAAATGATGGAAACGATCCCGGAATTTGTGCGTGGCTTTTCATCCGCAATGACTAAGGTGGCGTTATCACTCCCTAAAGCTAATGCTTCCAGTCCCCTACCTTTGCCATGATAGTTATATTCTATTCTGAATGCTAAACCGAGCATCAATGGCACGGGGATCTCAAGACCAACGCCCCCAATAAAGCGTCCGACACGACCCGTACCGGTATCCGATGCAGTAATCCCGCTCGAGCTGGTGCCATTAAAACTTAACTTATCACGACTCACTTCAATCCCGGCACGAATGTAAGGGAAAAAATAAGCCGTAATTTGTTCAAATCCCATCCGTGCGGTTAAATCAAACACCGTTCCGGTCGTATAATGTGAAGAAGCGCCCCAACTGTTTCCCAGGGCATCTGGAAAAGTAAAATAATGATCGCTCCCGTTGTCTTGCCAATTGACCGCAAACTCAAGCCCCATGAGCCAACCATTGCAACGTGTCTGATAACCGATAAGCCCACCCCCAATAAAACCTTTGCCGGTTTGCTCCATGGAAGTTGCGGTATATTGCAGGCCGGGAGCTGGATGGTTAATGCCAATATCTAGGATACCTTTATTATAGGCATAGCCCCCAGAAGCCCCGATTAAAAAATTTTCTACCCATTCGGCTTGAACAGCGGTTGATATCCCTAGCACGCCCCAAAAAACGAATGCTTTCCTTGCTAACATTTTCATCAAAAGCTCCTAGATAAAATTCCAGACCAAAGCAAGCGATGCCGATTGCTCTGTAGGTTGCATGTTACTATTTAAAACTGGATTGAGGACGCCATCAATAATGGCACCATTGGTCTCGATGGTTTTACCTTTAGAATGGTAATTGTATTCTACTCTAACTGTCAGGGGTCGACAGGCAGTGGAAATTTCCACTCCTAAGCCTAATAAAAAGCGATAAACCCATATTCTTGCATCCAATGTTGTACGACCCGGGATAACCGCGGGATTGGGTGCAAAAACAGTTTCTAATTGATCCCGGCTCACCTCTGCACCTAAACGGGCATAGGGCATAAAATTATACGCTAGGAAATATCCCACTCTGGCAGATAATCCCGCCAATAAATCCCGCTCATAACGTACCATGGCATTCCAACCTGCCACCTCTGGCGCATCTACAAAAGCATAAGGATGATTAGTATCTATTTGATTCCAATCCCCGTTTAACTCTACCCCCATTAACCACTTATCACGGATCCCCTGATAACCAACCAATAACCCCATGATAAATCCAGAATCACTGTAGTCGCGCACAATGTTGCTCGTATACGCGTCTGGTAAGCCGCCAAAAGCAATTTGTTGGCGTAAACTTCCTTGCAGATCAGAGTAACCCATAGAAGCACCCACCAAAAAATTCTTCATCCAATCTCTTTCACAATCGTGATCATCAATGAGGTTACCGAGCCAATCTCTAGGACAATATACAACGCCTTTGGAACAAGTAGCGGATGCAGTCAAAGAGCATAGGCACAGCATTAAAAAAAGAATTTTTTTCATTTATCGAAAGTTCCATACTAAAGCTATTTTGCCAGCCTGGGTTCTAGAATGCAGCTCTCCTTCAAAGAGTGGGTTTGGTCCCCCTTGCAGAATTTGTTCTGAGAAATCCATGTTGCCATCAGGGGAATAATAATCATATTCAACTCTCAGCCCCGCTTGCGAAATACAGGGTAAAGAAAATTCTGCACCAAAACCTAAAATAATATTGTATTGTCGGCGCTTTACTTCTGTACTAATTCCAAAGGGATAGGCTTGAGAGCCAGAAAAAGTAGTGGTGAATTTGCCTTCAAAGGTTTCAAAGCCAGCAATCATATAAGCCATAAAAAAAGAAGCCATTTGGTAACCAAATTTGCCTGTCAGTCCCAGAATAAACGGCCCTTGTTGATAACGGGCTTGTGCATTCCAGCTATAGAGTCCAACCAAATCTGGAAAGACAAAGCTGTGCGTTTTGGCAATATCACGCCAATCCATATTTAATTCTGCACCCCAACGCCAATTTTCACAGTGCCATTGATAGCCACCGAGCACACTCCAAACCACACCGGTATCATTCAGATCTTCAAGGATAGTAGCCGGCGCTAATATGAACAGCGCGGGTACGGGATATAACAAATCCATATCTAGAACACCACGGCGCTCTAAATCACTCGCTGACACACCAACTAGCCAGTTTCCTCGCCAAACAGCGTGCGCTGCCGGTGTAACACCCAGCACGGCTAAAAGAAAAAAAGCCAAAAAGTTTTTTTTCATAGTATTTACAAAAAGTTCCAAACAAAAGCAACCTTACCAACTTGCATTCCCACAGGACGATAGCGATGAGTACCAAAAATGAGCGGACCGTTTTCAGTCATCACTAATGCTTGCGTATAGATGTAGTTATATTCAAATCGCAGCGTGGTAGCGCCAACATAGGTCGGGAATTCTACACCTGCTCCTGCAAACGCCCCAAAGATGCTTTTTCTATTTGAAATAAAATCATAACTAGGCGCGGTGGCGGTGGTGGCAAAGGTACTGGCTATCACCTGATAGTTCAACTCATCACTGCTTACTTGGGCACCTAAACGCGCATATGGCATGAAAAAAGGCGTTACAAAATAGCCTGCGCGTAAAGACAAAGCATAAATCGGACCTTGTTGATAAAACACAGCTGCATTAAAAAGACCCGTTCCTGAAATTTTATCATTAAATTCAAAAGGGCGATTTCTGCCTAAATTATTAAAATCAACATTGCCTTCCAAGCCTAACATCCAGCGGTTATGACGAAATTGCCAACCCACCAGTAACCCTAACAGCGTTCCTTGATCATAAGCTCCTTCATTTACATCCGTATATACGGCAACCGGTACGATACTCGGCGCTACAAAACGGGTAATGAATTCTCCTGAACGCGCAGCGTAACCTATTTCACCACCTAATAAAAAATTTTGGCAGATGCTTGCAAACCCTGCCTGACAGAAAAGTACGAGGGCTAAGCAAAGCGCCAAAAGTGATTTTTTAGGCATAGGCGCATCCCTTATGAATGAAGACTCATGCTGCATCTTAACCAATTACTTTTTGTTTTGCCAGACCACCACATTGTTCAACCGTTGGTAAGGTGAACGACTCGTGACTTTTATGCCTTAACTTTTTCAGCATAATCATCGGCATCTAATAAATCTTCCCATTCGCCACTATCATGCGGCATAATTTTAATGAGCCAACCTTCATGGTAAGGATCCGTGTTAATTAAATCAGGATTGGCAATTAATTTTTGATTAATCGCCATCACTTCTCCTGACATCGGACTATAGAGATCGGATGCGGCATTTACGGATTCTACCACCCCAAATTCTTTGCCACAGAAAACTTCTTCACCTACTTCCGGCAATTCCACAAAAACTATTTCTCCTAAAGATTTCTGGGCAAAATCCGTGATGCCAATCACAATTTGTTCATCATCGTCTCTTAATACCCATTCATGGGTGGGCGCATATTTTAACTCACTGGGAACTTCTGACATAAAGACTCCTTTTTAAATCCCTTGGGCCGACCCTAAAGCCACTTTGGCAAACCATTGCTTTAAGGGTTTTTGGTTATCAACCCAATTTAATCCTATATTCCGCAAGCGTTGGATAATGGTTATGCGGGAACCAAAACCTCTTTTAAATAGTTCCATTGCCACAATCATCATCTGATTATGCAGTTTACGCGCACGTTCATAGCGCTTCAATACCATTAAAGCACCAAAATCCCTTCCTCGCGCTTTAGTCTTTTCTAATACCGCCACTAAGGCGATAATATCTAAAAATCCCAAATTAACCCCTTGACCGGCCAAAGGGTGCAGCGTATGCGCCGCATCCCCCACTAGCACACATCGTGCAACGGCGTATTGCTTGGCATGATGGGTTCGCAAAGGGAAAATAATACGCTCACTCATAAGATGCATCTCACCCATCACCCCATCCATTTCTCGCGTGAGCGCAAGCGCAAAGTCACTCGCAGAGAGCGCGCACAATGACTTTGCCTCCATTGGCGTAGTTGTCCATACAATCGAGCTTTGATGACAATCGGCTAAAGGCAGTAACGCCAACGGGCCATCAGGGGAAAAACGCTGATAAGCCGTCGCTTGATGCGTGCGCGTGCCACGCACCGTTGCAACAATGGCAGATTGCTGATATTCCCAGCTGGTAGTGGCGATTTGGCAAAGATTTCTTATTTGTGAGGGTGCGCCATCTGCAGCAATGACTAAGGATGCACTCAGAACCGACCCATCCTGCAAAATTAATTGGCTTTGCTGTGCATCTGTCTGCAAAGCCGTAATTTTTGTGCCTGTTTTTATGCTACAGGCAGGATGCTGCATTAATGCTTGCCATAAAGCGCTTTTAATGACCCGTTGCTCAATAATATGACCGAGATCCGGCTCAAAAAAATCCATAGCAGAAAATTGAATCAAACCATCTGCCACTTGATCCCAAATGCGCATATGTTGATACGCACAATATCGACTTTGTTTTATCAAAGCCCATACCCCTAATTGCGCCAAGAAATTCTCTGTGGCACGGGAAATCGCAACGACCCGGGTATCAAAGGGATCGGTTTCACTTGGCATACCAACGGGTAACTCAGATTGTGCTTCTAGCAACACTACCTGAAACCCTTTTTGGACTAAAGCAAGCGCACAGGCTAAACCCACCATGCCCGCACCTACCACTATCACCTCGGTTTCCATTTACAACATCCCCATTCCTGCTTGTGTAAAGAGGCGCTTGCATGGCGTAAAACTGTCGAATAACGTCATCCCCATAGCACGCAACGCACCTGGCAAAGTGCCACTCGCCATAAATCGCGCAATCCAATCCGTCGCAAAAATCATGCGCGTTTGATCTGCTTTGCGCCTAGCGTAATATTCTGCGAGAAAAACGGGGGAACCAATATCACAGGGGGTTGCTCTTGCCTTCAATAATTGACCGCGTAATTGCCAAATATCCCGAAGGCTTAAGTTTAAACCTTGTGCTGCAATCGGGTGCAGACTATGCGCAGCATTACCCGCCAACATAAAACGTGAGGTTATTTGCGTCGTGGCAAATTGCATTTGCAAAGGAAAGCAATGTCTTTTTCCCACTTGCAATAATTGTCCCATCCGCCCACCCAACGCACGTTGGCAAGCGGCTAAAAATTCATCTGCAGGTAATGCACTCAACGTTTTCGCTTGCACTTGTGCCAATGTCCAAATACAGGTAGCCCAATCATTTTGCCAAGGCAGTAATGCAATGGCCCCTTGGGGCAAAAAGCGCTCTATCGCCACGCCTTTGGTTGCCGCGTGCCAACGCACATTTGTCATGATGGCATAATGGCCATAATCTTTTTTAACCCAGGGGATACCCTGCGACTCTCTGAGTATGGATTGCACACCATCTGCCGCCACTAATAAACGACAGGTCACGGCTTGTGTTGCATCTTGTGCCTGCACTAATAAATGCCAATTATCCGGATAACCTTGTTGCGAGAGCAGCGTGGCCGGTCTTAAAACCGTTACCGTTTCAAGTGATGCCAATGCACCATATAAGACTTCTTCTAAATGCTGCGCACCCACCACAAATCCTAAGGCCGGCAACCCTTCTTGCTGACAATCCAAATGACTGCCCCCATATTGGCCTTGCATGCTCACCCATACTTGTTCAATAGGTACCGCTTTATCTGCCACCGGTTGCCAAAGCCCCAAGGCCGAATAAATACAAAAACTCGCATACGATAACGCAATAGTCCGCGCATCCATAGGTTCTGGTTGCGCAAGTACGGATTGCTTTTCTAACAATAAAACGCGGTAATGCATTTGCCCAAGCATAATCGCCATGCTCGCGCCGACAATTCCTCCGCCTACAATAACGCAATCATAATGCATGCAATTTTTCAATCTCTCTCACGGTTTTAGGGGCCCCGTCCGTCAGCACCTCTGCGCCCTGCTTTGTCACGAGAATATCATCTTCTATTCTCACCCCAATCCCCCGCCATTTTTCAGGCACTAAAACGTTTGATTCTGCAAAATAAAGGCCTGGCTCAATAGTTAAGAGCATACCTTCGCGCAACGCGCGCCATTGCCCGTCAGTTTTATAATCGCCCACATCATGCACATCTAACCCCAACCAATGACCACTGCTATGCATATAAAAAGGCAGATAGGCTTTTTCTGCTATCAAGGTACTTACGGTTCCTTTTAAAATTTTTAAATCGACTAAACCTGCCACTAATACTTCCAGAATTCTTTGCTGCATACGGTCCCAGGTAACGCCACTGGCAACCTGTTCAATGGCGGCCATTTGCGAGGCTAATACTAATTCATAAATCGCCTGTTGAGGTGCAGAAAATTGTCCGCTGGCGGGAAAAACACGGGTAATATCTGCGGCATAATTTTTATATTCCGCGCCAGCATCGATGAGCACTAAATCTTTAGCCGCGATTACAGAATTATTGCGCGTATAATGCAAGGTGCACGCATTATTCCCGCTGGCTACAATAGAGGGGTAGGCCGGATAACGACTCCCTTGACGATAAAATTCCTGTAATAAAATGGCTTCCAACTCATATTCATGCATCCCCGCTTGGCAGCGTTGCATCGCTTGAATATGCGCATGGACCGAAATTTCACATGCGCGGCGCACCGCAACTAATTCTTCTGGCGTTTTAATCAAGCGTAATTCATTTACTATCTTGCGCAAATCAATAAATTGATAGGGTGCTTGTATGCCTTGGCGGGTTTTCTTGCGCACTTTGCTTATCCAGGAGAATAATTTTTTATCAAATGCGCCTTGATGATGGATAAGATGATAGACCGTCGTAATATCTTCTAGCAGTTCTGAAAATTGAAAGGGTGCATCTTGTAGTGGATAGGCTGCATCAAAACCTAATTGCAGTGCCCCTTGCACCCCCACGCGCTCCCCGGTCCACATTTCAACACTGGGGTCCTTTTCTTGGCAAAATAAAATGCACCATTGCTTTTGTTGTTTTTTTACTAAAACCACAATGGCATGACTTTCTTCAAAACCGGTTAAATAATAAAAATAGCTATCTTGACGAAAAGGATACTCCGTATCACCATTTCGATACTGGTTTTTGCCTGCTGCCACAACCGCCACGCTATTTTCAACCATTTTATCAAAGACTTGCTGGCGGCGCGGCTGAAATTGAGAAAAGTGCCCCATTATTTGTTTACTCCCTCACTTAATAGCACCCATTCATTTATGTTAAGCTTATCATATCCTTTATATTGACCACATGCGTCCATTCTTCATATGATAGAAGGGAGATCGTTCATATTTTGCTGGAGCATTAACTTAATGAGTGTTGGGGAAAATGGTGTAACTATTCGATTACTCGAAAAGGAATTTCGGGTTGCTTGCCCAAAAGAAGAGGAGCAAGCACTACTCGAGGCTGCCGTTTATCTTGATAAGCAGATGCGTCAAATTCGCACCCATGGGAGAGTGGTTGGCATTGATAGAATTGCTATCATGGCTGCACTCAATGTCTCTTATGAATTGTTAAACTTAAAAAATTCGCCTCAACCTAGTGATGTTTTTTCAGATCGCCTTAAGTTATTACAAGAAAAAATTGATACGGTTTTAGCATAGTGTTGGCTTTCTGCTGGTGTGCCCGTGAGCGCCCTTACGTCTCTCGAGCCGATGCTTATATGCCAGGGAGCTAGAACGCATTGTTGTTGTGCATGTCCACCACGTGTGGAAAGCCTGATACAATTCTGAGGTTCCCACTTGAACTGTTGGGTTCAGGGGCAAAAGGTGCAGCGTCACGCTGGAAGAAAGCCACTTTTAATTTGGAATCATCATTGAAAGCCTTAAAGCAACAGCTGCGCAATCAAATGCGCAAAAAACGCCAGGCATTGACCCCTAGCCAACGCCAGCAGTTTTCTGAGAATATCGCCACCCGTCTTTTTCAAAGCAATGATTTTCAGCGCGCACAGCATATTGCGCTTTACCATTCCCTTGCAGATGAAGTGTCCACCACGCATATTTTCAAGCAAGCTTGTTTGCTACAGAAGTCTTGTTATTTTCCTATTATCAGTACCCATGGCACCCTTACTTTTGTGAAGGTGGACGAAGCAACCGCTTTGATCCCAGGTCATTATGGCATTTTAACGCCCGCGCAAATCAATCAAACCATTGCCCTTGAGGCGTTGGACTTAGTTTTATTTCCACTGCTGGCTTTTGATAGTGCCGGTAATCGGCTCGGCATGGGAGGGGGGTATTATGATAAAACTTTTGCTAAGGTTCGGTCAGGACAATCCCCACGCTTGGTGGGATTGGCTTATGATTTACAATGCGTTGAAGATCTGCCCCATTCAGACTTGGATATCAAGTTAGATGAGATAATTACTGAGAAGCAGATCTATAGACCTGCATGAAGCAGCCAGTAGCTACTCACCCCAATACCAAGACCAACGGTCAGGACTAAAAAAGATATTGTATTAAAGCCTCTACGGACCATAATTTCGCCTTTTAACTTTTGCACAGTTGCTAATAGTATAGTGGCTTTTGACTCTTTGCCTAGATTTCCATAAACTTGCGTCCATGACGCAACATTATTGGCTTTTCAAATCAGAGCCCAATACTTTTAGTATTGATGACTTGGCTCGGTCTCCCAACCAAACTGCCCCCTGGGATGGGGTCCGGAACTATCAAGCCAGGAACACCTTAAGAGATAATATCCAAATAGGTGATGAGGTCTTTTTTTACCATTCCAGCTGTGCGGTCCCTGCCATTGTTGGCATTATGGAGGTGGTAAAGGCGGGCTATCCAGAGAAAACACCCCCCTGGTTTTGTGTAGATGTGAAGCTAAAGGAAAAACTTACCAAACCCATCCCCCTTGCGCTTATCAAACAAAACCCTCAGCTTGCAGATCTTATCCTGGTTCGCAAAGGTAATCGTTTATCCATTATGCCCATCACCGCCAAGCAATGGCATCTTCTACTCAAGGAAACCGTATGACTACCCAAAATGCATTAAAACTCTCTGCAGCCCTGGCGGCATTAAAAGAAATTGAAGATGACACGATTCTCGGTATTGGTACCGGTAGTACCGTTAAGTATTTTATTGATGCATTAGCAGAGCAAAAACATCGTATTATTGGTGCAGTACCCAGCTCTGTGCAAACAGAAAAGCAGCTGCGTGCTCTGCTTATTCCGGTAGTAGATATTAACCAAGGTCCCATTAGCCTTTATATTGATGGCGCAGATGAATGTAATGCACATCGACAATTGATTAAAGGAGGGGGTGGCGCGTTAACACGCGAGAAAATTCTTGCTGCCGTTGCACAAAAATTCCTCTGCATTATTGATGAATCTAAACAGGTAAAACAATTGGGCACTTTTCCCTTACCTATTGAAGTGATTCCCATGGCCCGCAGTTATGTCGCGCGTGAAATGGTTAAATTAGGAGGAGATCCCATCTACCGAGATGGGTTTATCACGGATAATGGCAACCAAATCATCGATGTCTATAATCTCAATATTTTACAACCCATAGATTTAGAACAGAAAATTAACAATATTACGGGGGTGGTTTGTAATGGCTTGTTTGCCATTCGCCCGGCTGATAAAGTTTTTATTGCCAGTCCTAGTGGAATTTATACGTTGAAGGATTAACGATGAGAATACTAATTTTTGGTGCCTCTGGAATGTTAGGGCGCACATTATTTAAATTTCTATCCAATGACGATACATTTCATGTCTTTGGTACCGTCCGCACCGCCACCGTGCATCAAAATATTATCCCCCATGTGTCAGTAGAGAGCATAGATTCTCTTAGCAAAGCTTTTGAAATTGCAAAACCTCATGCAGTCATCAATTGCATTGGATTAGTCAAACAATTATCTGACGGCAATGTGCCCTTAAAGGCGATTGCCATCAATTCACAACTCCCCCATCAATTATCTGCACTATGCAAACCCACCCAGACGCGTTTAATACAAATAAGTACCGATTGCGTCTTTTCTGGCGCAAAAGGGAATTATGATGAAGAAGATATCCCCGATGCAAAAGATATTTATGGCCGGTCAAAACTCTTAGGAGAAGTGCTTGATGCACATGCTCTCACCCTGCGCACCTCCATTATTGGCCACGATCAATCGAGCCAAAAAAGCTTACTAGAGTGGTTTTTATCACAAAAAGAACAAACCAAAGGCTATACCCGAGCCATATTTTCAGGCTTTCCAACAATTGAATTAGCGAAAATAATTAAACAAATACTGTGCCAGCATCAATCGTTAACCGGGATTTATCATGTAGCCTCACAGCCGATTAATAAATTTGATTTGCTAAGTTTAATTGCCAAAATTTATCAAAAAACCATTCAGATTATTCCTGATGAAACCCTAACTATTGACCGTTCATTGAACGGCAGTCGTTTTACCCAAGCCACTGGTTACACAGCCCCCAGTTGGCCTGAATTAATCCAAGTGATGTATGCATGCGAAAAATAATAACGGTTGTAGGTACGCGACCAGAACTCATTAAAATGAGCCGTGTTATTCATGAATTAGAAAAACATACCCAGCATATTTTAGTGCATACCGGTCAAAATGCTGATTATGAAATGAATCAGATCTTTTTTGAAGATTTAGAAATTAGAAAACCGGATTACTTTCTAGAGGCTGACTGCAGTCATGCTATCAATACTATCGCTAAGGTTTTGCAAGAGACGGATAAAGTATTAGAAAAGGAAAAGCCAGAAGCTTTTTTGATTTATGGAGATACCAACTCTTGTTTATCACTGATTGCGGCTAAAAAAAGACAAATTCCGATTTTTCATATGGAAGCAGGTAACCGTTGTTTTGATCAACGTGTGCCAGAAGAAGCCAATCGCAAATTGGTGGATCATCTCAGTGATATTAATATTGTCCTCACGGAACATGCCAGGCGTTATTTACTAGCAGAAGGATTGCCCGGTGAAAGAATCATAAAATCCGGCTCTCATCTGGAAGAAGTATTACAGCATTATATGCCAAAAATTAATGATTCCATTATTCTAAAACATTTACAGGTATCGCCTAAAAAATATTTTTTGCTCAGTGCGCATCGAGAAGAAAATGTGGATTCACAAATAAATTTGGGGGATTTATTAGAAACCCTGAATAAAATTGTGCAAACTTATCAAATGCCGGTGATAGTCTCCACCCATCCGCGCACCCGTATGCGTTTAGAAAAAATGCAAGGGGTGGAGCATTTGGATAAGCGCATTCAGTTTTTGAAACCCTTTGGCTTTTCTGATTATATTAAATTACAAATGGAAGCTTATTGTGTATTATCAGACAGTGGCACAATTACCGAAGAAACGTCATTTTTAAAATTGCGTTCCATCACCATTCGGGAAGCCCATGAACGCCCTGAAGGCATGGATGAAGGCACCTTGATTATGAGCACCTTAAAAGCAGAGAAAGTGCTGGATGCTATTAAAGTGGTGGTTGCGCAAAAAAATCAACCTGATTATATTCTCAAAACGGTGGCAGATTATGAGGCTGGGCAGGTTTCCAAAAAAATTGTTCGTATTGTGTTAAGTTATATTGATTATATTAATCGGGTGGTCTGGTTTAAATAATGGGCATGATCAAAAGCGCAATCACCAATCATCAAATTATTATACAAATGATAAAACGGGAAATTCTTTCTCGCTACCGCGGTTCTGTATTGGGTCTGCTGTGGTCATTTTTTACACCATTACTGATGTTGGGGGTATATACTTTTTTCTTTTCCACTGTATTTAAAGCCAGATGGAGTGAAATTGAAACAGAAAGTTATAGTAGTTATACCCTTATTTTATTTGTTGGGTTAATTATTCATACCCTATTTGCAGAATGCATTAATCGTGCACCTCTCTTGATTACTGGTAATGTGAATTTTGTGAAAAAAGTTGTCTTTCCGTTAGAAGTTTTACCCTGGATTACGATGGGCAGTGCATTATTCCATGCAGGCATTAGTCTAGTGGTATTGCTGTTGGGTCAGCTGTTGCTCTGTGGGCATCTTGCTTGGACCATATTGCTTTTTCCGGTGATACTTGCGCCCTATTTGTTAATGTTGATGGGGTTTTTGTGGTTTTTAGCTTCCATGGGCGTGTACTTAAGAGATATTACACAAACCACAGGATTAATCACTTCTGTTTTATTATTTATTTCACCGGTATTTTATTCTTTAGAAATGTTGCCAGCAAAAATGAGAATGCTAGCAATGCTCAATCCTTTAACGGTGATTATTATAGAATCAAGAAAAGTATTGTTATTTAGCGAAATGCCAAATTGGAATGCTTTAAAGGTTTATAGTGTCTGTAGTATTGTTATTGTATGGATGGGATTTATCGTTTTTCAAAAAACACGTAAAGGATTTGCTGATGTCTTGTGATGTTGTTATCCAGGCGCAAAACTTAGGAAAATGTTATAAAATTTATCATCGACCAGAAGATAGATTGAAACAATATATTTTTCCTCAAAAAACCTTTTATAAACCCTTCTGGGCATTAAGAGAACTATCCTTTGAAATTAAGCGCGGGCAATGTGTTGGGATTATGGGCCAAAATGGCAGTGGCAAAAGTACGCTATTGCAATTGATTACGGGGATATTATCTCCTAGTGAAGGCAATGTAACCGTTAAAGGACGCGTGGCAGCTTTGCTAGAGCTAGGATCAGGCTTTAATCCAGAATTTAGCGGAAGAGAAAATGTTTATTTAAATGGCTGTTTGTTAGGGTTAACAAGAGAAGAAGTTGAGGAAAAATTTGAGAAAATAGTTGCCTTTGCAGATATTGGGGAACATCTTGATAGGCCAGTGAAAACTTATTCCAGTGGGATATTGGTAAGATTGGCTTTTGCAGTACAAATCATGGTTGAGCCAGATATATTAATTGTTGATGAAGCCTTGGCAGTAGGTGATGCGCGTTTTCAATTAAAGTGTTTTAAGCGCTTAGAAGAATTAAAAGCAAATGGAACAACGATTTTGTTTGTATCTCATGCAATTGAACTTATAAAAACATTTTGTGACAATGCTTTAGTGCTTGATATGGGTAAGTATATTTTTTGGGGCGATACGAAAACAGCCGTAACCAAATACTACCAAATTCTTTTTCCTGATCAACAAGAACCTTTTAAAGAGGACATTCAACATAATTCAATTGAATGTAAAGTGACCGCAACAGACGGAAATTTATCAAGTATTTTACTTAATAAAAATGATCTTCAACGAACCTGGGGAAATGGTGGCGCATATATTAACCATGCACAGATTACAGGTGTAAAACATCCAAATATAATAATCAGGGGAACCATATTAACTATTTCATTACAGGTTCAATTAGACCATTTAAAGCATAATTCTATTGCAGAAAAGGAAAATCAGATAAAAAATCTTATTATAGGAATACGATTTGATAATAATCATGGCGTGCCTGTATTTGATATTATACATGAATTGTCTCCTAAAGAATTGCATGAATTAGAAGAAAGAAACATAAATACGGTAGATTTACAGTTTGAAATTGAAGTTCCAGAATTACGTCAAGGTGATTATTTTATTACATTTGGTATCGCTATTGGCATAATACATCAAGTTACTCCATTATATTCGAGCGATAATGTATTAATACTAACTTTAGAACCTGATAATAAAATATTAGGACAACTAAGGCCTAAATATCAATCGAAAAGGATAATGGAATGGGCCATTTAAGAGAAAAATATACTAAAACCTATTTTACAGGGCAGCATCCAGATGGAACATCTGCAGGTTACGGATTAGAAGGAAACTATGCAGGCAATGAAACAATCTTAAGAGACTTTGATATTCAAATATTGGAAAAAATTAATTTTAAAGAGATGCATGTTTTTGAAATTGGTTTTGGTAGAGGAGAAAGCATTAAATATCTTTTTGAGCAAGGAATTGCTTCCTATCTAGGGATAGATTTTGCAGTGCCTGCTTATGATCTCGCATGCGAATATATTGAAAACCATAATTTACAGATCGCAAAAATATATTGTTCTGATGCAATTGAATTTCTCTATGATCATGCTGATAAAATTGCAAATAAAATTAATGTTGTTATTATGCTTGATGTAATTGAGCATATACCCCGTCATGAAGCATCTCTTATTCTAGCGCTATTAAAAAAGCATTTAGACAAGAGGGCGATTATTGTTATCAATACCCCTGTATATAAGTATGATAATGACATAATTACAAATGGAATTGATGAAAGAAATCACATTGATAGAGTTGATCACAGTGATTTCATCCCGGAAACCAAAGGAATGCATTGTAACAAATACTCTATCATCTCTTTGCAAGCGTTCATGCATGATCATGGCTATCTCGCAATTACGGAAAATCATATTTTTGTTCACGATGAGGAATCAAATATTCAAAAAGATGATCTCAAATTAACCCTGCCTTATGCTAAACTTTGGGAATATTATTATAACAGCGAATATCCCATTAAAAAACAATATGTTCCTGATGCGTTAGAATATGCTTATATCAATAAGCAGCCTATAAAATATTTACAGTTTGAATTTCCTCCGCTTACAGGCATCCGTTTTTTTGGAAATGAATCAATTCTAGATGGCTTTAAACATGACGAAGTTCTGCCTCATTTTGAGCAATATATAAAACCAGGCGATATTGTTTTTGATGTGGGAAGTTTTGTTGGAATAACGGGTCTTTATTTTTCTACGCTTGTTCAAGCATCAGGAAAGGTAATCTGCTTTGAACCCAATAAATATAACATGTTACGCGCCAAATCTAACTTGTCACTTAATTTAAAACTCATGGACAATATTTATCTATATAATATTGGTTTATCTAACAATGAATCTGACGCAGAAATGCTTATGAGTGATAATATAGAATCTGGGCATTCCAGTGCTTCACAATTAGTCAAAGGTGGGAAAATAGCCATTCCACAAACAGAATTAGAAAATTTAGGTTTTTTTAAAGAAACCATTAGATTAAAAACTTTAGATATTTTTGTTAATAACACGGGTCTCATTCCAAATGTTATTAAAATAGATATTGAAGGTGCTGAACCCCTTTTGTTACAAGGTGGCATTAATACACTCAAGCAACACAAACCAATTTTATTTATTGAGATTCACAATGTTTTTGCCTGTCATATGGTCATTCAACTCCTTCAAAGCTTAAATTATCAGTTGCATGTTTTATCCGAGGAATGGGGGAATAGAATTCAATTAATGGCACTCTACCATGAAACCACGCAAATAGCACTCTCAAATGTCAAATATATTGAACACTTAGTTCAAACCTATGTTTCTTATAAAGCAAAATTATATCAAGAAAACCTTGAAAAGTATGCAAGAAATCAGCAATTACAACATCAAGCACTCAAAGATGATAATGCTGCGTTAGTTTTGCAATACCAAGCACTCAAAGAGGAAAATACCGCATTGCAATCGCAAAAGCAAACTACCCAAGATGAAAACACTGAATTATTTTCACAAGTTCAAGCACGCAAAGATGAAAATGCTGCATTGCAATCGCAAAATCAAACTCTCAAAAACGAAAATACCGCGCTATTTTCGCAATACCAAGCACTCAAAGAGGAAAATACTGAATTATCTTTTAAAAAATCTCAATTAATAGATGCTGTTGAAGATTTAAAAAAATCATATTCCGCACTATTGAACTCAAAAAGTATGCGATTGATTAAATTTATAAAAAGCTTCTTGATTCCCATGAGGTTGTTAGGAAAATAATTGATTTATGCTGTCTCCTAAAGTGAGCGTTATTGTTGCTACCTATAATCGTGAAAAATATTTAAAAGAAGCGATAATATCTGTTCTTGAACAAACCTATTGTGATTTTGAAATTATTGTAATTGATGATGGCTCCACTGATAATACTCACATAATGATAGAATCATTTCAAGATCCTAGATTACGATATATAAAGCAAGAAAATCACGGAAGATCACATGCACGAAATGTGGGTTTACATTTATCAAAAGGGCAATATATTGCTTTTCTGGATTCCGATGATTTATACCTCATGCATAAGCTTGCTTTACAAATAAGCTACTTAGATACCCACCCAAAAGTAGGAATGATTTATACATCAGCATACTGTATTGATGATAATGGAAATTTTATATCCCACCAATATAAAGCAAAAGTATCTGGCTCCATTTACCATAAAATTGCCTTTTTTATCCCGGTTACTATTACGCTACCCACTGTCATGCTTAGACGTAATATAATTTTAAAAGCGGGCGGATTTGATGAGAAAATGTATCGATTCGAGGATACTGATTTATGGCGTAGAATATCAAAAATAACGCCTATAGATGCTATTGATGTTTACACTTGTAAACTAAGAACTCACGCAGGTAATGATATAAAAATGCAAAATGCACAGCAGCTTGTCAATGCGGTACACTACTATGTAGCAAAAATATTAAATGAAGATAAAAAAACTAATTTGCTACTGTTCAATTGGAGAATTGGTGGTCTCTATTACTATTATGCGCACGCTTTAAGACGGGTTCCTGATGGAGACGTTCATAGCCATGATTTCTTACAGCATGCCTATCAATATTGTTTTCTCTATAAAATCAAGGAATACTGCTATGAATGTTTTACAAATAAATGGATATGAGTCTCCAGGCAGAAGATTTAATGGTTTATCAATCACTAAGCAACTAGAATCTTATGGAATAAACTCCCGCCATTTTATTTGGCAAAAGGATACTGAAAATCCTGAAATTTTAACTTTAAATGGAAAATGGACTAAAAAAATTAATAAATTGGCTGGGCATCTAGAAGCTAAACTCTCTTTACAATCAATATTATATCCTCATGCTTCACAAATTATGCGTTTACCTGCATTTAAAGAAGCTGACCTAATTCATTTACATATCATCCATTCGGGATATTTTAGTCTCTGTTCTTTACCCAAACTAACACGATTAAAGCCTACAGTCTGGACACTACACGATCCATGGGCAATGACCGGTCATTGCATTTACCCAATGGATTGCCAACGTTGGAAAATTGGCTGCGGTAAATGCCCGGATCTAAAAGTAGATTTTTCACTTTTGCGTGATAATACCCGCTTGCTCTTTGACTATAAACGTATAATATACAAAAAATCAAAATTTGATATCATTGTTGCCTCAAAATGGATGCAGAATATGGTTGAAAATTCCCCTTTATTTGAAGATAAAAAAATTCATTTAGTTCCTTTTGGAATTGATCTCAATTTTTTTACTCCTCTCACTACTCAAAGTGCGAGACAAAGATTTAATATTTCAAATGATACCATAGTAATCTGCTTTCGAGCACTTAATACGCCTTTCAAAGGACTCCCTTATATTCTTGCGGCACTAGAAAAAATTAAAACCCATCAGCGAATATGTTTATTAACATTGAATTGCTATGACACGGTGAAGCAATTTGCTGATAAATTTCAAATCATTGAATTAGGCTGGAGTAATGATCAAGTGCTGGTAAGAGATGCGCTTGCCGCATCTGATATCTTTTTAATGCCTTCAACGGCAGAAGCCTTTGGAATGATGGCAATTGAAGCCCTAGCATGCGCTAAGCCAGTCGTTGTTTTTGATGTAGGGTCATTACCCGAAGTAACTTTTGCTCCTTCTGTAGGACTGTCAGTCCCTGCACGAGATTCTGGTGCACTTGCAACAGCCTTAACAAGATTGATAGACAATCCAGATGAAAGACAAAATAGAGGCCAAAAAGGCAGAAAAATTGCTGAACAATTTTATTCAGATGAATTATATTCCAAAAGAATAGCCCAAGTATATGAAGAGGTATCCCAAAGATGAAAGTGTTATTATTAACTGATATACCGCCTTGTTATGAATATACTGCTGGGTTAGTGTTAAATAGCTTGGTGCGCTTTTTACCTCATAATCAAATTGCCTTATGTGCTATCATTAATCCACATCTTACCCCTAAAATTCCGGAAGATCTTAAAGCAATTCCTCGATTGCTCCTGAAAAAACCTAGAGAATCTGGTTTTAAAACGCGTCTTAAATTTATCGGTAACATTTTAACTTTCCTATTTGAATATAAGCAGTCATTAACGGTAAAGTATAAATTGTTACCCCAAATTGCTGATTTTGCAGCTGAACAAAAAGTTGATATTTTGTGGGTGGTACTGCAGGGACAAACCATAATTCGACTTGCTAGAAAATTATCATTAAAGTTGAATTTACCGCTTTATACTCAAGTATGGGATCCATTTGAATGGTGGTTAAGGTCCAATCATATAGACACAATAACGAAGAAAAAGCTGCTTGCAGAATTTGATAAGGTGTTACTTCATAGTAAATCGTGCGCAACTGCTTCGTGGAAAATGTCAGAAAATTATACTCATCATTATGGCGTAAAAAATCTTCCTCTTATTTCTAGCCTTTCAACAGACTTGGCGAGATCCCCCGCCACCACATTTAATTCTGAAAATGAATTTATAATAGCCATTGCTGGACAAATCTATGCAACGACTGAATGGGATGCTTTAATAGGTACATTAGATGAAATAAATTGGGTCATTCAAAATCGCCGCATACGCATTAGAGTGCTTGCTAATTACTTTGCATTATATTCTCAAAAACCCAGAAATTTTGAATATTTGGGATGGCAATCACAATCTGACACCATCAGACTATTAGCAGAATCTGATCTTTTATATCTTCCCTATTGGTTCTCCCAAAAATTTTATCAAGAGGCAGAGAATTCATTTCCTTCAAAATTAGTGTCTTATTTTGCTGCGGGCAGACCTGTTTTTTGTCATGCTCCTGCTTATGCATCACCCACGCAATATCTTAAAAAATATCAAGCTGGATATTTATGCGAATCATTAGATTCTAAGCATATTATTCAAATTCTTGAGCAAGTTATTTCAGATCCAAAACAGTATGCGCAAATTGCCAAAAATGGCACTCACTGTTTCTTTCGTGATTTTACGCTTGAAAAAATGCAAGAAAATTTTTATCAATTTTTAGAATACAAATATGAACTTACCAAAGAATATTTAAACAAGCTAGATTACTACAAAGATGTTCATGTTTTACATGAAAACCCTAAAGTTTCCATTATTATTCCCGTTTACAATGGAGCAAATTATTTAAAGGAAGCGATTGATAGTGCTTTAGCGCAATCTTATCACAATATAGAAGTTTTAGTCATTAATGATGGTTCAAATGACAATGGTGAAACAGAGAAAATTGCATTATCTTACGGAGAAAAAATTCGTTTTTTTAATAAGGCATCCAATGACGGAGTAGCCAGCGCCTTGAATGTAGCCTTACGTGAAATGACAGGAGACTATTTTTCATGGCTAAGTCATGATGATTTATATACAGAAGATAAAATTTCTAAGCAGATTGATTTTTTATTTAAATTGAATTGCGCCAATACTGTGATCTACAGTGATTATTCAGCTTTTACAACTGACGCTCATAACTGTACAATCATGAAAATGAAAAATATTAGTCCAGAAAATTTTAGATTTTGGATAACTTTTCAGAATGCCCTCCATGGATGTACATTGCTCATTCCCACCTCTGCTTTTTTAGTCTGTGGCACTTTCAATGAAAAATTGTTAACTACCCAAGATTATGATTTATGGTTTCGTATAGCAGAATATTATAAATTTATTCATTTACCCGAACCATTGGTAAAAGCCCGCCATCATATTCAACAAGGCACGCATACTATGGCTAAAACGGCATTATATGAATGTAACAAATTATTAGCGCATTTTACCAAAAATCTTTCCTTACATGAAGTTCAACAAGGAGGAGGTTGTTCTCCTTGCTTAGCGTATGCACAACTTGCATCCAGTATGTGGTATAGAGGGTATTTCCCAGCAGGCTGGACTGCTGCATGTTTATCAATTCAACACAGTGTCAATGTGAAATTTAGAGAGATTATATTGTCACAATGCATTTTAATGCAAGGGGTGTTTCTGCATTTTATTGTTAAACCAATACGAAAATTTCTCCCCTCTTACATAAGGCTGAAACTAAAGAACTCTTTAAGATTAGCATTGAAAAGCTATCCGTCAATCTCTATAAAAGAGCGTATAAAATTATTTTTAATGCCGCCTGATAAAAAATCGCAAAGAGATTCTTTGCTTAATCTACATTTGCATGAGAAATTTACTCAAATATATAAAAATAATTTATTTGAAGGCGCGCAATCCCGTTCAGGCGAAGGTTCTAATTTAGAGCAAACTGCTATCATTCGTAAGGAAATACCTGGGCTATTAAAACAATTCCATATTAAATCATTTTTAGATGCCGCTTGCGGCGATTGGTATTGGATGAGAGAAACTCAATTAGGCGTTAGAAGCTATATTGGGTTAGACATAGTTCAAGCATTAATTGATATTAATAAAAAAAAATATGGAAATGAAACAACCACTTTTAAATGTTTAAATTTAGTTACAGATCCCCTTCCTAAAGCTGATCTTATTTTTTCAAGGGATTGCCTGGTACATCTTTCTTTTGAAGATTCCATTAATGTTTTAAAAAACTTTAAAAACTCTGGAGCAACTTATTTACTTGTAACCACTTACAGTCAACGTGATCTTAATTCTGATTTAGAAACTAGATTTTGGAGACCGCTTAACTTACAATTACCACCATTTAATTTTCCCCCACCTTTATATTTAATAAATGAGAACTGCTCTGAAGGTGACGGTCACTATATGGATAAATGTTTAGGGCTTTGGAGGTTAGAAGATCTTACTTTGGCCATTTGACATGCGGGCGGAATAAAATAGGCTGTCATTAAATAATAAAAATGACCTTCTGTAAAATTTCTAAGCCATGAATTAAAAAAACATCCTACAAAAAAGGAAAGTAATATACTTTGCGCTAAAATTAAATTAACCCCCTTTAATTGGCACGTTAATTGCCATTGACGGTAAAATAGCCATCCTAAAAATAATAAACCTATCAAACCAAGCTCAACTGCGGTATTTAAATATTGGTTGTGTGGATTGTTCGTTATTTTATGCACTCGTCCTTGGTAATATTCCTCATATTGTGATTTAAAGCTGCCGGTCCCCGTTCCCATAATTGGATTGTCTAAAAATATTTTTACACTATTGGACATAAACTCTAAGCGCGCACCTATTGACGAAACTGTCTTACCTTGAAAGTATAATTGAGACTCATTATAAACTTCTGTAATACGCCTAGCAAAGGTTTCAGAGCTGTAATAGGAAAAAACCGTCACAAAAGATACTATCAGGCTACACCATAAAATACCTTTATGCTGATATTTACGCCAAGCCAAAACGATAAAACTGGAAAATAGCATGACATAACCAATTCTACCCAAGTTTAAGAAAATCAAATAATATGAAATCAAGCCCATGAAGAAAAAAATTGGCAATTTGTATTTTTTTAATTCTGTATACCAAACATACAAAATAAATAAGGAAACTGCCATAAAATAACTAATCACAATATGATTTTTAAATACATCATAACCATAGGTTCTTCGCCCAATAGGGATATGTGCATAAATTTTTAAAAAGGTACAAATCACGGTAAAAAGCAAAGCTGCAATAAATACTACTAAAATATATTTTTTAGCTTTATTCTGATTGTCCTGGAGATAATACGCCAAAATGGGAATAAAACTTAATTTTGCAATATGACAGAAAGAGGAAAAGCATTCCTTCTCACTGCCAGTTGAATAAAATAATCCAACAAAACTCACTAATATTAAAAGTAAGATAGGTTTGATAAGTGGGTAATTGACATAAAAATGCCATCTTGAGGAGAAACCTTTGCTAAACAACCAAAGGAGCACAATAAGATACATGCAACCGCAAGTAAGCGTCGTAGAAAGTGGAATTGAAAACGCAAATAGAACTAAAAGAACCTCTGCAAATTTATTCGCATTAAGAAAACTGCTTTGATTCACAACGTTTTTTTTCAGCTATTAAATCTTGAATTTCTTCCACATCTAAATACCATTGATTAGTCTCTGAACTGTATTCAAATCCATCTTTCACATTTGTACCGCATTCATTTAGACCATTTAATGCATAATCTGCTGCAAAGCTACAATTGATCCCTGGCTTAATCACATAGTGATCTAAAAATTCCAATGTCATTCTGGCATCATCTCGGGTGCATAGTAACTCATGCAGCTTTTCCCCAGTTCTAATGCCAATATTTCTAGTTTTTAACTCTGGGGAAATGGCTTTAATAATATCCATGATACCTGCTGATGGCAGTTTGGGGATAAAGATTTCTCCCCCATGCATGCGGTGAAAGGATTTGGCAACAAAATCGACCCCATGCTCTAGCGTAATCCAAAAACGGGTCATTCTGGGATCCGTGACTGGTAGCTCTTTAGCACCTTTGGCTAATAGCTGCTTAAAAAAGGGGATCACTGAACCACGAGATCCCATCACATTGCCGTAGCGTACAATGGAAAATCGGGTTTTTCTATCTCCTACAATATTATTGGCAGCGATAAATAGTCTATCAGCGGCAAGTTTTGTCGCACCATAAAGATTGGCAGGGCTCGTGGCTTTATCCGTTGAAAGGGCGATGACTTTTGATATTTCATGATGGAGAGCTGCGTTGATGACATTTTGTGCACCCATTACATTGGTATTGATGCATTCCATGGGATTCATTTCCGCTGTAGGAATTTGTTTTAATGCAGCGGCATGTACAACGAGATCCACACCATGCAGTGCCGTGTTTAAGCGACAAGCATCTCTGACATCACCAATAATAAATTGCAGCTTTGAATGTTGGAATTCTTGCTGCATTTCAAATTGCTTTAATTCATCACGAGAATATATGATTACATTTTTCGGCCTATAATGCGTAAGCAGATATTTAACAAAAGCTTTCCCAAATGACCCTGTTCCACCGGTTATGAGAATTTTTTGGTTGTTGAACACATTACTTCCTTAATCTGCCCTGTACCGCCAACTGAAGTTAATTTTGTATTTTCACCGATTCAAAGCTGAAGCGCAACTAAGTTATATAGTTATCAATGATTGCTTCCATTAACGCGCTCAATCTTTTCGCGGCTTGACACTAGGTTCTTGAGGTAGTGCAGGCGTTGCTGCTTCAGTCACTTTATGTTGTTCCAAAAGACCGGTACTGACAAAAGCCGCAGGTTTAGATTGAGATGCATCCTGTAACAAACGTACCGCTGCTTGCTGATTCCTAAATTTGGCATACTGAAGTGCTGTGATACCCATAGCCTCAACTTTAACATCATCATCGCTTTCGTTAACATCATCATCGCTTTCGTTGTTTCCAATGTATTCTTCGCTTATCTTTTTGATGTTCCCCTGCTTCTCGTTCTTAAGGTTAAAATCTGCACCTGCCGCGAGTAACCATCGTATTAACTCCAAGTGACCATACATTGCGGCATGCATTAAAGCTGTATACCCCGCTGCATCCTGTTTATTTAATGAATCCGGGTTTTCATGGATTAACTGTTGAACAACCGTAGTATTATTTCTCTTCACCGCTTCCCAGAAATCTTGTTCATTCAGTTGTTGGCGCGCTTTCGCGTCAATGAGTATACCTATAACTTCTTTTTGTTGATGTTCCATGGCATAATTGAGCGCCGATTTTCCTTCACTGTCTCGATAATTAACATCAGCACCCACCCTTAGTATTAATTTTATAGCATCCACATCACCTGCTTCACATGCCATCATCAAAGCAGACTTACTTGCCACATCCGTTGGGTATCCATAGCATTTGTCAAATAGCGTCATCAATGCACGCATGATCTTTTCTTGCCCCGCTTGGGCTGCAACCCACAAGGATTGCTGAAATTCAGCAAAATTATTCGCAAACGGTAATGGCTCTTGAACTGCTTTATGCTCTGGCATGGCTGTTAATGTGCCTTTTAATATTGGCATCAATGATGCTTTACTAGGACTACAGGGAACAATATACTTTTCTAAAAAATCCATTTTCTCTTTAGACTCCTCATTTAACCACAGCAAGTCTTGCTTTTTGCCAGCAAGCGCAGAAATATCACCATTAAAAAACTGTATTTGCTCTCTTTGCCTTTGGTATTGTAAATTATGTTCAATACCTTCAGGTTTTTTACCGGAAAAAGTTATGCCGCTTGGGGTTTCTATCCAGATTGTTTGGCTAGGGTCTTTAGGCATGTTCGGCAAAATATCACACAATGTAATGGCAATATCTAGGGGTATCAGGATCTGCTTAATTTGGTTTTCCTCAGCTATGCACAATGTAAAATAGGTGGGCAACTTGTAACCTTTAAAAATGTCCTTTTCGGTAAAGGGATCTCCATGCTTTTTTACCAAACAAATTTCAATATTCTCATCAAAATGCCAATGCTTAGATTGTGAAAAGTCTTTGAATAGATCTTCTAAAGGGTGAGTCGTAACTCCTTCGGAAATGGGGGCCTCGTTTTCAAGCCCGGTTTTATTATAACGCCATCGCTTGGCACGAAAATCCATATTGCACCATTCAAATGGAAATGCAAACTGAAACATCCAAGGAGGTTCTTCAACTTCAGCTTCCTGCTCACTCTGCGCTTGCACTTGTGATTGCGTTTGTTGTTGCGCTACAACCTGATTCTCTATCCCTTTCTCCACGGTAGATTTTACCTTTTGTTCACAGTTTGTCATTGCTTGGGTAATAATTTGCTTACATTGTGAGGTAATTGCAGATTGTAGCAATTCATCTTCAGGAAGTTGCGCCTTGTTCAAACATTCCTGCCAATGGTACATCTGTTCACTCATATAAGCAGTTAACATTGTATCCAGGGGCATTAATTGTTCAGGAGACGCAAATTTATTAAATAAAGAATCTGTATCCTCTTCAAAGAGAAAAATATTAAATGCTTTTGCTAAACGTGCCTTCTCCATTGGGTTAGGTGCTTCCCTGATGCGTCTTAAGGCATCACTTCTAAATTGATTATGAATTTTTTGTAAAGAGGAGGATAAGTGAATTTGCATTAATAAATTAGCTTGGGTTTGCATGGTGGTATTAATTACCGCTTGTACTGTCCAGTTAAACGTCGGCTCCTGTGTCTTTAACAAAGAATTCATTATTACAAACTCACAATTTTCATCCTCTTTCAATCTCCGTAAACGCATTGCACTTTGAGAAATATCTCTCAAAGTATTATGCTCACTCACCGTGGCCAATCCAATTGTATTTGGCGCATGTTCAATATCAACACCCGTAGTATGTCTTTGATCATAATACGTAAAATAGTCCTCTGGTTTACACATTAAGTTTTTTGCTACATCCTCTGTTGAGGCAAGCGTCGTAATTCCGTTTTCTGATAACGCACTTAATTTATTCGCTTCATCAAAAAAAAGCACATATTTTACATTCAAGATAGCAAGTAATTCCTTGGCAACTTGCAGATTGGGCTTTCCCTTAAATAAAGCGCCTGAATCCATCAGCGCATGAATTCTTTCTTTATGCAGATGCATTTTAATTACATCAAATAACGCTTGTGTACTATCCGTCTGCAACATATGCGCAGCTTGTCGATCATTTTTTAAAAGATTATCAATCGTCTGGCCATCCGTACCAAAGCTTAGAGAATTATCACGAATAATGGATGGGTGAAAGGTATTAAAATTGTAATCCGTACCTGTAAACCCTGCCACACTTTGAAAAATATCAACATGATTTTGCGTATTTGAAGCTAATGATTTTGGATTGTATAAAATAGTTGGTAATATCAATTCTGTTAAGCAATAGTTTTTAAGGGCCATATTCTCTTTTAGCATTTCATAAATTGCGCCCATTTGCTGCGTATTTTCAACATCTATGTTATCAATGGATAAACCTGTCATCATAAAAAATTCATCAAATACCGCATTTACCGTTTCTTCACAATGCGCGTTAAGCGCACTTTCCACTTCCCGTCGATTCTTAAATGCAAGAATAACCTGTTCTATCACCGTATTGGAAATTGGCTTGGCCAGTTGTATTTGAATAGTATAATTGAGTGTTAAAAACTGATTTTGAAATTTGGCGGCTTCATTAGGCGCATTACTACCCAAATAGGGAATAGCAATTTCTTTTTCCAAACCTGATTTTTCCGGATCTTTAGATAAGCCATAATGAAAATTTTCATCTTTTAACAGTGAAATGCCCAAAAGATGACTGATCTCTTCCTTAGTAACTGCAAGGATATCACGCTCTGTCGCAGACAGTTGCGTCATCCATAGTGGTATAACCAGATGTTCATTTTTTAAAAAAGTAAGTAATTCCGCTTTGTTTATTTCAGGATGCGCTTTAATAATATGCTGCACAGCAGAGTTATCAGAAACAATTAGCCTTTCTGCTAACTCTGCAATGAGGCCCATCATTTTTTCACTAGAAGGTCGAGAAGCTTTTTGAGTGACCACCTCATGTAATGAGACCGTTTTTCCACTCTGCGAAAAAGTGATAGTCTTGAAAAAATCATATAGGTTAACTATCGCGCCCAGAATTTGCTTATCTAAAGGCTGCCCCAACCCTGCGGTATATATCAATTGATCTTTTGGATTTAAATTGGAATCCATCTCATCAATAACTATATCCCCTTGGTTTTTAAGTATATGGATAATATCATCAAGAATTTTAACCTCTGCTTCCCATTCCGCTTGTCCTTCCCCCAGCGAATCAACATCAACCGACAATAACTCAATATACTTTAACATTAAGGAATCCATACTCTTGCGGGTAGTTAATAGGGATTCTTTATTGGCAATAATTGATCTAAAATGTTCTCTGAGTTTATAAAAATAATCCGCATCACATTTAATATCTCTTCTGAATTCAAATGCGTGCAACGTTTGGCCAAACACCTCCAAGCAAATCTTTTCCAAATCAGCAAAATTGGTTTCAAACATTTCAGGCGTTACTTCAATAATACATAAATTCGTTCCATTGGGGCGCATTTTTGCCAGCAGCGGAAGTAGCAACTTAGATTTACCACCACCCATAATAAGTTGTATGACTTTTGAGACGTAATGTCCGTCTTTGTCTTTTTCAAAGAATTTTTTTAATATTTCCACTTGATTCGGATAAAGTAGTTTATCATCCAAATTTTCAAATACTAAAATGGAAGGATTTTCATAAGGATCATAAGCGCGATTTTGCGTTAAGGTTTGTCCCAGCTTAGCAATTAACGTCTTTTTATCAAACGACTCTTCTGGTCTTAATTGTTTTATTTTTTGAATAATTTCATTTGCACGCGTCATTTGCTGACGCTTACTGTTTTCTATCAGATAAGTATGCACTAATGCATTAAAATTTTGCAGATCGCTGTCAACCAACCTTCTCTTCTTGGCAATATCATCCAGATGATATTTCGCAAAATACGCTAAAGCTTCCTGCAAAGATAATTTTTCAACCGTTTTTCCCGCCAAGTCCAGTTCCCAGAGAATTTTATCCCGCAATTCACTTGGGCCCTTATTCATCAGGTTCACAATATCCGCTTCTAAGGTATTGAATTTCTCAACGGACGCTTGTAAATTTTGTGTAAGTTTTTTTGAAATATTCTCAAGCGTGCTTTCCTCTGGTAATATACTTAAATAGAGTTCATTCCTTATAAGTGCTTCTTGATTAATACGCACACCCGCTTGATAATCTCGGTTACTCTCATCAATTAAGGATTGTATATATGGTTCTTCATTCTCTTTGGTTTTAACAAAAACCGGCGCGGGTTCCACGCTTGGAATTTCTGAAATTGGTGCAAATAAATCGCTTAATCCCATTTCTTCCAACAACTCTCTGGGCGTTTGCAGTATGGTTTTTGGCGCTGGGCGCTCTATACCCTTGCGTGCTGCAATAGCCGGGGCGGTCAGGGTTACTGGTTCTTGTGCAACAGTAACCATTGCCAACACGGGGTATGGTAAAATTTCATCTTTAAACAGCGTTGAAAATGCTTGCGTTAAATCGCTGACTCCCAATCGCTCACCCTTTAAGTTCAAAACTCTACTCACATTATTGCGTAAATAGTCATAGGGTTGCTGGTCATCTTTTACTTTTGCATCTAACACTTGCTTTGAGACATCAGGATGCTTCAACATGGCGCGCAATAGAAATATATTGGCATACGTACCCAGGTTATCCTCTTCAAGAGTAGAAAGATGAGGCAATAAGGATTGTATTTTCTTGTCTAAAAAATTACATAATTTTTGATTGGCATCACTATTTTTCAATGCGCATTCAAAAAGATATAGTAGATTTCTTGCAATCTCCATTTCATCTGTCATCATAGACAATTGATCAATTGCTAAGCTGCGCTCTTGATTTTCCTCAAGCACTAATCCATTTCTGACAAGCTTGGTTTCTTCTACGTTTGGTTTTAATTTTGAACCCTTTGGCACAAATGTATAGTTTTTAGCTAATAACTCTTCAATACGCTTTAGTTGCGCCTCTTGTTGAAGACTGCGTGAAACAAGTGCTTGAAGACTATAATATTCTTTAATCAATCGTGAAAATTTTCTTTTGCGCAGCTGTACTTGCAAGTAAAAGGGGATGGCATCTGCACTACGGTTAGCTTTAATATGATTAATGAGTGTTAGCACTTGTGAATGTGTTAGTCTCATGCTCGCTGGAACATATGCCTTCATGGCTAAATATTGCTCCAGTGCCTGTTGCATAAGACCACTTGAACTTCCAACAAAACCTAGTGCATTTTGCTTTTGGTATTGTGCTGCGTCTTGATTAATGGTTCCCTCAAGCATGGAGGGTTCTTTGGGAATTACTAAACCTTTTCCCTTATTTAAAAATAGTGCCAACATCAAATGCGCATATAACCTTACCGCTACATATTCTGGTCCATTGACTTGTGCTTCTTCTGCCAGTTTTTTATCAGGAATGGTTGAAGGTGTTTCCATAACCAGTCTTTGTAAAAGTTGTATTTCTTCCAACGTTCCTGAAAAATGATTCAACTGCGCTTTTAGCAACGTTAATGCTTTTTGCGGCTGGCGGCTCGCCATATAAATAGTAGCAAGTTGCAGCGCATCTTTAGTATTACTGGCTTTTAATGTACCATGGGGCCCGGGTTTAAAAATGGCATACTGTTCTTGGTTTGCATAGTGATGAAAGTGTATTTTATCTTCCAAAGTTTCCTTCTTTAAATCATGCAACTTTACAAATGCAGCCTTTTTTAATTCATTTGCGGTATCAAATTGAAGGTGATAAAAGTCTCCTTCCTGTTCCTTTGTTGGTAAAAAGCCCTGATTGGGCATTAAATACAAATATTGAGAGGGCGACTCATTATCAATGGGTGCCAGTGTTAAACTGCCCTTAAAATGCGCAATGGGACTGGGTGCCTGAGGCAGCAATCGATATTTCGGAAATTCATCACAAACCAGTATTACCCGGTCTCTTTCCTGGATTGAATGAAAATGTAAACCATATCGTGGAAAATGTATTTGCAATTCATTGGTGTTAACATTTTGCCACATCTCAATAAAACGAGGATCCTCAAAATTTTTCAAGTATGCCTCATCTTTGCTTAAGTGCATAAGTTGATATTCAGGATGGGATGCTTCATTGAGCTTAAATACCGCTTTAGCTTCGTTATCATAGTAATATAGTTTTTTATGGGATTTTTGATCGGTGATGATAAAATTTCCATTAGCTGCTTTCCATATGTTTTTATTGTCACTTCCTAACGTATGTGGTAATTGTTCAAATAATGCTTGTGGATCCTCACAGTATTGATAGTTCATTACGCTGTCATTGATTTGCATGGTTCTCTGCAGTACTACTTTGTTATCTGCACTCACGCGAGCAATATAATTATTATCTAAGTACGTAAATGCAAAAATTTTATTTTCTGTGGCGTGTGAAATTTCTCTTGCCAAAATGGCATGTCCAAAAATTTTGCTAAATAAGGGATTTTCTGGAAGATTTTCCATTTTTATCCCTTTGTCATACATTCTTCCTTGGGTAAGATCAATGATGTAGTCTCCACAAGAGAGATTGGGGAATTTTCCAACACACTCCCCTGTTACCGAAACACCCATTTGCAAGAGTGCTTTTTTTATCAGAGAATGCCTGGGCAATTCAGCTTTATACCTAAAGGCCACATTTAGATAATCTATTGCTGACTCTGCTTCATTTACTAAAAATGGGTCAACTTGTGAATTATCAAATTGCCTGATTAATAAGTGTGCTTTAAAAAAATCCACCCACTGCTCAGGTGTTAATTCGCCATTTTGTCTATAGACATTTTTAAGATTGATTATCTTTAAATAGCGACTGTGATTGCGTATGGTCAAATCATGCGTACCATTTGTTAGTGCATCAAATTGATTAACCACTTGTGATATTCTGTCATTAAAGGATTTAATCTCAGGGTCCTTTGATTTTGGTGAAGTACTTAAGCATTCATTTAAATAAACACTGATTTGATATAGATACATATGTGCTGATTGATTTTTCTTGCTTGCATAAAATGCAAATCCTTTTTCAAGACAACCCACTAATACACTAATAGCCTCTGGATTCTTATTTATTTCTTCATGTAAAAGACCATTTTGAAATAAATCTATAAAAATTGTTTTTAGAATATCTGGATCTCTAAGGTTGGTTAGCTCTGATCTTAAAAACTCAATTATTTCAACACACTGACTTTTACTATAAATTCGAACATGCTTAAGTCTCTTATGCAAGTCTGGTATTTCGAGACTCGAAATTGTGAGTGGATTACTTCCTCTACCGCCATATCCTGTATTATCAAAGTTATCACTATTTAAAAAATATTGTTTATGGTTGTGATGTGGTGCCTCAGGATTGCTGACATAAGAAAGGCTTATATATTTCACCCCGGCAAATTCTTCTGCATTAGGACTGAAGTCATCAAAATTTCCCAAAACACTGTCCGCTTCCAGTTCATCCTTTAGCGTATCCAACTTATTGTCATGCAACAAAACTAGCATGTCATACATATTTTTATATGCACATCCCAATCGCACTTCCTTGTAGATATTAGGATATGCAGCTTTAAGATATGCTCTACCTTCTTCGTTCAAACTGTAAATATAATAGGTATATCCTGCACGCTTGTTAATAGTGCACGGCTTTGCACCTCTTATTAAAGCATAGATCTCAGTTAATTTTTTTTCTTTATGGCATATTCTACTTATGAAATCTTCATAGCCAAATGTGCGCGTTTTATTGATACCATTCATAATTATTTCAGATATTTTATTTTTTCTGTCTATTAAATGAGAATCTGTCAGCGTGAAGAACGGGCTGTCCCATAAATTATTAATATATTTATCTCTGCGTTCTATCATCGCAGATATTTCAGGATTATTTTCAAATATTTTTTCGAAAATATTGTGCATCATTGCTAAACTACACCCAACAGCCAAGCCCCTTTGCGCCGACATAAAACCACCATTATTTTTGCAAAGTTTGCAATAATAATGCGTAAAAGCTTCCAAAGCCGCTGACAACTTAAATAGATCTTCTGGTGATGCATCTTGAATATATTCTTGTTCCAAGGGTAATTTTAATAGGATTTCTTCAAAAGTTTTCATACGATTAAAGGATGCCGCCGGGTCTTTTGCCTTTGCCAAAGTATCTTCTAGTAATTCACAAAGTTTATTGCAATTATACTGCGCCATATCAATTACCGGCTGTGCCACTTGCAATGTTTCCAAAGGTTTTGCTTCACCCAGCGGTTCGACGATTTCTGCTGTTGCTAAGATAAATTCACGTGGACTTTCCATTGCTGCTAGCAAGTCACGGCGCGCCTCAGGCGTTGTCGCTAAAGGCGCATGTTCCAATATTTGTTGTTTAACCTTGTTTATCAGTGCAAGTCCCTGAAGCTGTCTTTCCGTTGAGAACGTTGGCTTTTTAGCCAAATCGCTTAAGAACAGTGCAAAATTCTTTACTGCAAATTCTATTTGATTAATATTGTCAGGATTGTTCCAGCCTTCTCCTAAGTTGTCGCAAAATTGCTCCAAGGTATAGCGCATAATTTCATAATGCACTTGCTCATAATCTAAATCTTTAAATCCATAGTTTCTCACCAATGCTGCTAAGGATTGCCATGCGCACGTACCAGACCATTGACCATAAATTAATTCATTAACGAATGGAGATGGGTCTATTTCTTCCCCTTGTAAAAATGCAATATTTGGAATGATTTGCTTATATATGATATCTGCATCATATCTTTTTTCTTGTGCATTAATAAACGGCCCTAATATTTTTATAATATAATTATTAAATTCTTGCGCATTTTCTGTATTTAATGCTGGAATCTTGTAAGCCTTAACCGTATTATGTAAAATTTTATCCGCTGAATCTTTTTCAAAATGGTGCCGTATCCCAGCGCCTGTATTCCATATCAAAAATAGAATATCCCCATTATCTAAAAGCTTAAATTCATAAACCGTCGCATGACCATCACTATTTGCAGTTCCCTTCCAGCCTCCAGGAAGCAGAATACGCCCTTTCGTTTTTAATTCTGCTACGGCATTTTGTGCAACTTCTGCTAGTGTAGCTTTATCTTTTGCTGAATGAATTTGTTTTGCAAAATCTGCCAATGGCGTCAACAGTGTTTCCATCTGTTGACATTGTTCGTAAAGGGCTTGCTTTTCTCTAGCTGAAATTCCTAAAATTTCAATTTTGTCACTGGCCAATAATGAAACAAATTTAAGAAAGTGTGCCGTGGTATTTTGCGGCCAATGTCCTTGCAAGGGACTTCCCTTTAAATCTGGATCATTCATCACATGCGCAAAAAGACTTAAATCCAGCGTTCCCGGTAGCGGTACAGTGCGTACGGGAAACCCGGCTTCAGGCATTATAGGCTGTGCAGCACGTACTGCGGGAAGCTCTTCTTCAGGCATTTTAATAAGTTCAGGTGCATCAAGCTTCCTAAATATCTCCGCCATATCCGCAGACAATTTGTCGGATTCGTCTTTTGCGCGAGCGTTCAGTGCTTCTATGTCTGCAATTAATTTTTCAATTCTGTTTTTTGGCATACATACACCTATTTTCTCACTCTCTCTCTCTAATGTAATAGGCTGTATAAGGCGGATATTAGTTCAAAAAATAACTTGCTAATTTGTTCAATCAGTGGTTAAATTCAACTTTCTTACTAAATATTTGGAGAAATGAAATGCGCGTACTTACAAGTAATGAAATTACAACCATAGCAGGCGGAGAAGTTTGTGCATCTAAAGGTGATGTCTATACCGTTACTATGTTAAAAGATATGCAAACTTGGGCAATGCATGACGGTATTAGAGAAGGTATTACCGCTGGAGGCGTTGCAGCAATGCTTGGTGGAATATGCTTAGGACCGCTGGGGGCTATTGTTGCGGCAGTGGCTGCAGCACCTTATGGATATCATCACGGATTTAATAATTCAGATGCTTTTCCTTGGAATCCTAGAAGCAATAACAGGTTTGTCTAGAAATCCCCTAAATGGTTATTATTGCAATAATAGCCATTTAGCCTTTCCTTAAGCGATAAAATCGGATCTCATTTCCAGATATGTCGCTGTGGTAACAATACACTCTAAAGCCACCTGGTTTATAATAAGCACTTTCAGTACCACAAATCCCGCCAATATTGTCTGGGCTATACGGGCAAGCACAGTGCTTAATTTTAGCAACGCTTTCTGCAATCATACAATCTCTAATTTCATTGTACGTCATGGGTATAGCGTGTTCAGGCGCATCACAATTTTTGCCTTTATTTGCAAAAGCAATTATAGGTGTAATAGCAAGAATGAACCACCCAAATTTACAGCGCATTATCATTCACCTTACGATAATAAAGATTCTTATTCTACTATCGTAACTTTATGATAAAGTTTAAGTGTTCTTTTGCCCGGTCATCCCTGCGGTCATCACAAAACTCATTGCCACATTCACTGACCAATCTAACACTGTTATTTCACTGCGTGAAACAATGGTGGTAAAGCCGCCAAGCATATAGCTCAGCGGTATATACACCAATACTTCTTGCGCACCGCCTAAGGATGGTGAAGTATGGGTTAATGAATCGCAGGTAATAAATCCAATCATTTTCCCCATGGGTGTATTAATCATGACGGTTTGTTGTGCAGACCCTTGGCTTTTATCAAAAAAGCGCATTAAATCTTGAATAGCATTGTATACTGCGCCAACACCGGGAATTCGCTTAATGATTCTTTCAAATACGCTATAAATTTGGCTAATAATAACGGCATTAACCAAAACACCAATAATAAATATTATAAAAACACCCAGGATAATACCTGCCCCAGGAAAATAAACTCTTTCAGGAACAAAATGGCCAAATAATGATTCAATAATGGAGAAAATCCACATGATAATGGCAATGGTTAAAACGATTGGCACAAATGCCTTCAAGCCATTCCAAAATATGGTTTTAATGCTTTGCATAATTACCCTCCATTATCAGTTTATCTCTTCAATACTACCGCCAATCTGATTAAAGTTTACAGGGTATGGCTACACTAGGTAATATTCATTAATAGTTATCTACCCCACTTCATCATAGAGGTACCTTATGACGCCAGGGCCAACACTCCATACTGCTTATTTAACCTTACAAGAACGTTTCTTAATGATACCAGAAGCATTCAGAAATAATTCTATTTTAGCTGCTAATAGCCCCGCACGCATTGCTGAACGCATCCAAGCACTTGGCCCAACCTCCAGTCAACGAGATATTGATAGCTGCATAGATGCATTAACGGCATTAGAAGTAGGTATTGATTACGCTAATAAAGAAGCACATAACCGCGCCATTGCAATCGCACATGCAGAAAATAGTGAAATCTCAACTTATCAACAAGCCAGAATAGCCTTAGAAGCATTACGACAAATGCTCAGCGAGCTTGCTACCAGCCACCATCATTACGCATTTGTAAAGACCAAAATAGAACAACTCACCCAGGCAATAGCCGCTGCCGACCGTTTAGAAGCTTTTGAACATGATCTGCATGCTGTGCACGCATCACCACAAGACGCTATCCGCCAAATCGTACGTGCGCCTGCAGGCAGCGGCTCAATTTTTAATCTAGCAGATTGGTTCGCCACACCACCTGCGCCTGCACCCGCACCTGCAGGCAGCGGCTCAATTTTTAATCCAGCAGATTTGTTTGCCGCACCATCTGCGCCTGCACCCACTCCTGCGCCTGCACCTGCAGGCGGCGGTTCACTATTGAATCTGGCAGATTGGTTCGCTGAGCCACCAACACCTCCAGATCTGGTGGAACCACTTGAGATCGTATTAACAGATCCGCCTCCTTATTTAACAAATTGGGGTGGTGGTAATAAACCTGCTGCCGTTACGCTTGCAGAATTGGATGCTAATAGTTGTCATCAAACGCTTAGCAGCTCACATTATCTTTTATCCTTAGCCCATAATAATTTAAAAGCACAACATCAACAGCATCGCACCGCCATTGAAAGCTTAACGACCGCTAAAAAAACCGCGTATGACGCAATACCTCCTGCTAGCTGGACAAATGTTACTGATTTAATTAATAATATTCAGCATTGGTTTGTAAATGATGCGAAGATGACTAAAGCTGCCGCCATCGGCTATAAAAAGAACTTGGAAGCGGCTAAGGCCTCCACTCCACAAAATGAGCTAGATGCATTATTGAATGCCATACGTACTTTTGATAGCCTCATTAAGGCTTTTGATAAAGTTGACCAAACGCGCGCCGCGATTATTCCCTACCAAACCGTCTACGAGCAGGCATTGCAAAAATACAATGCGGATGATGCTAAACTGGCCCTCGCTGTCCAGAAAATGCAAACAAGACCTTAATTCCCCCTGTCCAAGGATGGACCTTTTACTGCTCAGTTGTTAGACTACGCCCAAAATTGGGTGGAGGAACAAACTATGACCATTTTCCTGAAACGTGATAAATGGTTATTTATCGGCGGTTTTTTTGTTCTATTTGGCTCACTGTTTTGTGGCTATCATTTCTATGACAGTTGGAAAGCTTTTAGCGTCATTACTTTCCCTATTCCTGATTGTGATTTATATCATGGACCTTGCATCTCTACTTTACCGACGGGTGAGCGTATTGAGCTTCATATTAAACCCACACAAATGCCCGTGCTCACCTTGATACAATTGGATGTAAAAACAGAAAAGATCTCCCCTAAAAAGATTTCTATTTTCTTTAAAGGGGCAGATATGAATATGGGAGAGTTTAGTTATACGCTCGCACTGCAGAAAGATGGCTCTTATAGTGCACGTACCATTCTACCTACCTGCATTCAAGACCAAATGGTCTGGCATGCCGTGATAGAAATTGAAGCCCGTAACAAACGTTATCATGCACCTTTTGCATTAATTAATCAAAAACCATCCCGTAGTTAATTAATGACTACCGTTCTTCGGGTATTTAGGTCAAATTATCAAATTTATGCTAAAAAAGCTGGTTTTATTGGGTTGGCTAGGTTATATTATTTCAATACATTAAATTTAGTGCAACTACTTAAGGAGAATGATGATGTCTATGTCTGGCCCGGATTTTACCTTTACCCTACTGAAAATGGCTATAGAGAATGGAAATCCTGAGATTGTTAACCGTTATATTGGTCTTATTGGTGGTCAAGAAGTCGCAAGACATTTCTTTTTGGGGCGTGACGTCATGCCTAGAGATGCAGCAGCTGCAAGACCATTAGCGGCAGAAACTGCTCTACCAGACGCTCCTGCTGCAGCAGCAGATGCAGCAGCTGCAAGACCATTAGCGGCAGAAACTGCTCTACCAGACGCTCCTGCTGCAGCAGCAGTAGTAGTAGAGCCTCCTGAATCTTTCATGTGCCCCATTAGCTTTGTAATCATGACAGACCCCGTAATTACAAGAACGGGCCATACCTTCCAAAGAGAAGCAATTGTAAGACATTTGAGCAGTCATAATTTCGATCCACTGGATATGTCACTATGCTATATAGCGCATTTGATTCCAAATCTTGCTTTGCGAAATTCCGTTGAAGAATGGCTTAATGCGCATCCTGATTATGAGCACAAAGAAGGTGTTAGAAGACGCCCGTAACAAACGTTACCAGGCGTCTTTGTCGTAATGCTTAGTAATAATGTACACGTGGATCTAATTCACCTGCAGCATAACGCTTAGCCATCTTTTCTAAGCTCATGACTTTAATTTTATTGGCTTGACCTGCGGTACCAAACGCTTCATAACGCGCCATGCAAATATCACTCATCGCAGCGGTTGCTTTGCTTAAATACTTACGCGGATCAAACTCACGGCGATCTTTAGCAAAAAAGCGACGTAACACGCCGGTTACGGCTAAACGTAAATCCGTATCAATATTCACTTTACGGACACCATGACGAATACCTTCTTGAATTTCTTCTACCGGCACGCCATACGTTTCACCCATATCTCCACCATATTCATTAATCACTTTGAGCCATTCTTGTGGCACGGAAGAAGAGCCATGCATCACTAAATGAGTATCTGGAATACGCTTGTGAATTTCTTTGATGCGTTCAATGGCCAGAATATCGCCAGTGGGTGGACGAGTAAATTTATAAGCACCATGGCTGGTACCAATAGCAATGGCCAGCGCATCTACATTCGTTGCTTTGACAAAACGTGCCGCTTCTTCAGGATCAGTTAATAACATATCATGCGTCAAATGACATTCTGCGCCTGAACCATCTTCTTTACCGGCCATGCCTGTTTCCAATGATCCCAAGCAACCCAATTCCCCTTCAACCGACACACCACAAGCATGTGCCATAGCAACAGTCAATGCAGTAGTTTCACTGTTATATTTAAAATCAGAAGGTGTTTTCATATCTTCCAACAATGAGCCATCCATCATAACGGAAGAAAATCCTAATTGAATGGATTGCTGGCAGACCGCGGGTGATGCGCCGTGATCTTGATGCATGCACACGGGAATATGGGGAAATTCTTCAATGGCTGCTTCAATGAGATGCTTCAAAAAGCGCGAGCCTGCATATTTTCTAGCACCAGCGGATGCCTGAACAATCACGGGACTATCGGTTTTATCTGCTGCTTCCATAATTGCACGCATTTGTTCTAAATTATTGACATTAAAAGCAGGGACACCGTAATTATGCTCCGCTGCATGATCCAATAATTGTCGTAAGCTGATTAAAGCCATGGTTTTCTCCTCAAGTTAAACTATTAAATATTAAACTGTTAAAATCTTTAACGCGTTGGTGTAACCACCAATTCCTAGAATATCCCCTTTGGTCACAATCACTTTATCACCAGGCTCTAAAATTCCTTGTGCCACCAACGTTTCTAATGCGGAACGTGATATTTCCCATGATTTATAAAGGGTTAAATCAAATTCAACGGGATATACGCCACGGAAAAGGGTGACGCGCCCACGCGTTTTGGCATGCCTAGACAAGGCATAAATCGGGATCCCCGATCTAACGCGTGACATTGATAATGGGGTTGAACCTGATTCTGTTAAGGTAATAATTGCTTTAATCGGCACATGATTGGCAATATACATGGCAGCCATGGCGATAGATTTATCATGACGTTCAAATTGCGCATCATCCCGTTGCCGCGGAAAACGTGCCATCCGTTGCCTTTCTGCCGCTAAGCAGATCTCATCTAACACCGCTACTACTTTGATGGGAAAATCCCCCGTGGCGGTTTCTGCTGACAGCATCACGGCATCGGTTCCATCTAAAATCGCATTGGCCACATCAGAAACCTCTGCACGGGTGGGAATAGGATTATAAATCATGGATTCCATCATTTGGGTTGCAGTAATAACTGCTTTATCACAAAGTCTCGCCCGACTAATAATATATTTTTGCACCGCGGGTAATTCCGCATAGCCAATTTCAACCCCTAAATCCCCCCGCGCAACCATAACGGCATCTGCAGCTTCAATTATTTCATCAATGTTATCAATGGCTTCAGAACGTTCAATTTTGGCGACGATTTGGGCGGTATTACCCGTTGCTTCAATTAACCGACGTGCGTCAACAATATCTTGTTTACATTTTGGAAAAGAAAGCGCCACATAATCCACGGTATATTGCGAAAGAAACTCAATATCCTTTAGATCTTTTTCTGTTAAGCTGGGTGCAGATAATCCACCCCCTTTACGATTTAATCCCTTATTGCTGGTAAGCTTTCCGCCCGCGAGCACTTCACATTCCACCCGTGACCCGCGCACGCGCTTAACGATTAAAACAATACGCCCATCATCCAATAATAAATGATCTTCCGGGGCGACTTGCGCTGGCAATTCAGGATAATCCAAACCTACCACTGCTTGATTGCCGGCATTGGTATCCAATTTTGCATCCAGCGCAAAATTATCCCCTTCTGCTAGAACAATACCATTCTCATCTGCAAAGCGAGCAATGCGAATTTTTGGTCCTTGTAAATCCACCAAAACACCAATAATCTTATTGAGCTCTTGGGCGCACTTTTGTGCTAATAAAATACGAGAAGCTTGTTGTGCTTGACTCCCATGCGATAAATTAATCCGAACCACATTGACACCCGCGGTCAATAATGCCCGCATTTTTTCCGGTGAATCCGTGGCAGGTCCCAATGTGGCTATAATTTTTGTCCGACGCGGAATAATTTTCAATTTTGCACCTCTTGTAATATCTTCACCGCAGGTAACGTTTTGCCTTCAAGCATTTCTAAAAAGGCACCGCCCCCAGTAGAAAGATATGAAATTTTATCCTGAATATTAAATTGCTCAATGGCCGCCAAGGTATCTCCCCCACCGGCTACTGAAAATGCATTGGAATGCGCAATTTCCTGTGCTAATGCTTGTGTGCCTTTTGCAAAAGGGGCACATTCAAATACGCCAACGGGACCATTCCATAAAATGGTTTTGGCGTGTTTAACCACTTGTGCTAAGTCTTGAATAGCACGAGGACCAATATCAAATATTTTCTCCCCGGGCAAAACTTTTGTACAATCTTTGACGGTTACTACTGCATCATCTGCTAAGGTAGTTGCCACCACGACATCTTGCGGCAACCAGATTGTTTTACCTAATTTTTCTGCTTGCGCACAAAGTTGTTTGGCCACGGGTACTAATTCTGCTTCGTAAAGAGAATCACCCACAGGATAACCTTTAGCGGCTAAGAAAGTATTCGCAATCCCGCCGCCTACCACCAAGATATCTACTTTATCTAACAAATGGGTGAGTACTTTCAATTTTGTGGACACTTTACTACCCCCCACAATGGCGAGCACGGGGTGTTTAGGTGCATCGAATACGGCATGTAATGCCTGCAATTCTTTTTGCAATAAAGGCCCGGCACACGCCTGTGGCGCGTATTCTGCAACGCCAACCGTTGAGGCTTGTGCCCGATGGGCCACCGCAAAAGCATCCATCACAAACACATGGCAAAGAGCCGCCAGTTGCTTGGCCAGTACCGGAGAATTATTTTCTTCGCCCGTCAAAAACCGCACATTTTCTAATAGTGCAACATCGCCAGGATTTTTTACAGGCGGCGTTTGTCCTAGTTGAAAAAGTGGTACTGGTTGCCCTAGACACGTACTCAAATAATCTGCGATGGGTTGAAGAGAATATTGCGCGTCAAATTGGCCTTCTCGTGGCCGACCTAAATGCGACATGAGGATTACTTGAGCCCCACTGGCTATCGCTTGCTTGATGGTAGGCAATGCCGCATCAATGCGCACTGCGTGGGTTATTTTGCCATCTTTCATGGGGACATTAAAATCCTCACGAATCAACACCCGTTGATTCGTAAGGGGTATTTCTTCCATTTGGACCATGATTTATTTTGCCTTCATCAATGCGCCAGCGGTATCTAACATGCGGTTAGAGAACGCCCATTCATTGTCATACCAACCTAATACCTTAACTAGATTACCAATCACTTTGGTTTGTGAGGCATCAAAGATAGAAGAAGCAGGGTTATGGTTAAAATCAATAGAAACGAGCGGCGCATCCGTGTAAGCCAAAATACCCTTCAATTCATTTTCTGAAGCCGCTTTAAGAATTTGATTAACCTCTGCTACACTGGCAGGACGCTCAACAATCACACTTAAATCTACCACAGAAACATTAATGGTGGGTACCCGTATCGCAAAGCCATCCAATTTTCCATTCAATTCAGGCATGACTAAACCCACGGCACTGGCAGCGCCGGTTTTGGTTGGGATCATGGAATGCGTAGCGGAGCGTGCACGTCGCAAGTCCGTATGATACACATCTGTTAATACCTGATCATTGGTGTATGCATGAATGGTGGTCATTAACCCACTGACGATACCTAATTTCTCATGTAATGGCTTCACTAACGGTACGAGACAATTAGTGGTACAAGACGCATTTGAAATAATGGTATCTGTCGCTTTGAGCACAGAATGATTGATACCATAAACGATGGTGGCATCCACATCATTACCGGCAGGTGCAGAAATTAATACTTTTTTGGCGCCGGCTTGTAAGTGCAGTTTTGCTTTATCACGGGTTGCAAAAAAACCGGTACATTCAAATACTACGTCAATATTTAAATCCTTCCAAGGTAATTTAGCAGGATCGCGCTCTGATAATACTTGAATTTCATCACCGGCAATAATCAGACTCCCATCTGCACCAACAGAAACCTGCTGATTAAATCGGCCATGGGTAGTATCATATTGTGTTAAGTGTGCGTTGATATGCGTATCACCTAAATCATTAATCGCCACAATTTTAAATTCATTTTGACGATTGGCTTCATAAAGTGCACGCAGAATATTCCGACCAATTCTACCATAACCATTGATTGCAATTCTTATTGACATAATTCCTCCAGCACTTTAACAACATTGTCGACAGTAAAACCTAATAATGTAAATACATCCGTTGCCGGCGCTGATTCGCCATAACGGTCCATTCCAATAATGCGGCCCTTTGGCCCAACATATTTATGCCAGCCTAAACTTGCACCCGCTTCAACGGCAACACGAGCCGTCACCGTGCTTGGCAATACCGTTTCTTGATAACTTGCGGGTTGCTGTTCAAACACTTCCCAACAAGGCAAAGACACTACTTGTACCGCAATCCCTTGCAGAGCGCAACGTTTTGCAGCCTCAACACACAGCATCACTTCAGCGCCGGTGCCAATGAGAATAGCTTGCGGCGTTTGGGTGCACGGCACCAAAATATAACCTCCCCGGCGAATATCTTCTACCTGCGTACGGGGCTGATGAGGCACCGCTTGGCGCGATAAGATTAATGTCGTGGGTCCGTCTTTTCTTTCAATCGCCATTTGCCAGGCAACCACGGTTTCTGGTGCATCACAAGGGCGCCAATTATGTACTCCGGGGGTGGCACGTAACATGGTTAAGTGTTCAACCGGTTGATGCGTAGGACCATCTTCACCTAAACCAATAGAGTCATGTGAGAAGACAAAAATACTGCGCAGCTGCATGATTGCGGCCATCCGTACGGCATTACGCGCATAATCTAAGAAAGTTAAAAAAGTACCACCATAGGGAATAAAACCACCATATAATGCTGCCCCATTCATCATGGCGGCCATCCCAAATTCACGCACGCCATAATGCACGTAATTGCCTTGGGGATGAGAATGGGTAATAACTACTGAGCCACCCCACGCGGTTAAATTAGATTCCGTGAGATCTGCTGAGCCACCTAATAATTCAGGTAACAATTCACCAATACTTGCTAACACATTTTGTGATGCTTTACGGGTCGCGATGCTTTTCGCTTCCAGTTGCGTTTGTTGTAATAAGGCTTGCAGGTGGCTTTCCCACAAGGCAGGGAGCGTTTTTTCTACTCGCCGTGTGTATTCTTGGGCTAATTGAGGATATTGTGCGGAATATTTTGCAAATAAATCTTGCCAGGCTTTTTCTTGTGCACTGCCTTTGGCGTGCGCATTCCAAGCATTATGGATTTCATCTGGAATATCAAAAGGCGGATAATGCCATCCTAAGGTTTCACGGGCAGCGGCTACTTCATTTTCACCCAATGCTGCACCATGACATTTTTCTTTACCTTGAAGATTGGGTGCGCCAAAACCAATAATGGTTCGACAACAAATAAGCGTGGGTTGTTGGGTGTTAGTCAGTGCTGCATCAATGGCGGTTTGAATGGATTTTGCATCATGACCATCCACCTGACGAATCACCTGCCAACCATAGGCTTCAAATCTGGCAGGCGTATCTTCATTGAACCAAGGTTTAACGGGCCCATCAATAGAGATCCCATTATCATCCCAGAAAACAATGAGTTTGCCCAAACCCAAGGTCCCTGCCAAAGAGCAAACTTCATGAGAAATCCCTTCCATTAAACAACCATCGCCCACAAAGGCGTAGGTCCAATGATCAATGATGGGAAAATTTTCTCGATTATAGGTTTGCGCCAACGTGCGCTCGGCCAGGGCCATTCCTACTGCATTGGCTAATCCTTGTCCTAATGGACCGGTGGTGGTTTCAACGCCCGGTGTAACACCGTATTCTGGATGTCCTGGCGTTTTGGAATGTAATTGCCGGAAATTTTTTAACTCTTCCAAGGGTAATGCATAACCGCTTAAATACAACAGCGAATAAAGCAGCATGGAGCCATGACCATTGGAGAGCACAAAGCGATCGCGGTTCAACCATGCAGGATTGTGGGGGTTATGTTTTAAATAATCATTCCATAAAACTTCTGCAATATCTGCCATCCCCATGGGACAGCCAGGATGTCCTGAATTTGCTTTTTGCACAGCATCCATGCTTAAGGCTCGAATAGCATTCGCTAATTGTCGACGGGACGGCGCCACCATGGTCAAACCCTCTTTTAATTTGTCATTAAACTCACAAAATGTACCTTCAACGGCCCGCAAATTATATCATCTGACTAGGAAAGTCCCTACTTCTGATGCAAAAAATCTGCTAACCTGACTTTTTGGTTTTAGCGCGACTCAGGAAATAAATACCTCCATGCCAAACTATCCTCTATTTACATCAGAATCTGTTTCAGAAGGGCATCCAGACAAAATTGCGGATCAAATTTCAGATGCTGTGTTAGACGAGATCCTAAAGCAAGATACCACCGCGCGCGTCGCCTGTGAAACCTATATTAAAACGGGCATGGTGCTCATTGGCGGAGAAATACGCACCACCGCCTGGGTAGATATTGAAGCTATTGCGCGTACCATCATTCAAAATATTGGCTATGATCATTCTGATTTGGGCTTTGATTATGAGACGTGCGCCGTGCTCAGTGCCATTGGCAAGCAATCGGAAGATATTGCTATCGGCGTGGATGAAACCACGCACCATGAGCAAGGCGCCGGCGATCAAGGCATGATGTTTGGCTATGCCACTAATGAAACCGATGTGCTCATGCCTGCTCCCATTATTTATGCACATCGTTTGATGATGCGCACAGCACAATTGCGCAAAGATCACCGGCTTGCTTGGTTACGCCCGGATGCTAAAGCACAAGTCACCGTACGTTATGAGAATGCCATCCCGGTTGGCATTCATTCCGTTGTCTTATCCACGCAGCATGCGCCAGAGATATCGCAAGCAGCGCTCATAGAAGCAGTCATGGAAGAAATTATTAAACCAACGTTACCAAAAGCATGGATCACGCCGCAAACGCAGTTTTACATTAATCCTACAGGTCGCTTTGTGATAGGCGGGCCCAAAGGGGATTGTGGTTTGACCGGCAGAAAAATTATTGTCGATACCTATGGCGGCATGGCCAGACATGGGGGTGGCGCCATGTCTGGTAAAGATCCTTCTAAAGTCGATAGATCTGCAGCCTATGCGGCACGCTATGTAGCAAAAAATATTGTGGCCGCACAATTGGCGGATAAAATAGAAATTCAAATTTCCTATGCCATTGGCGTTGCCAAACCTACTTCCATCGCCATTGAAACTTTTGGGACCCATAAAATTCCAGAAGCGAAAATTTTACAATTAATCCAGCAGCATTTTGATTTACGCCCCAAAGGCATTATAACCATGTTGGATTTGCTTAAACCCATTTATCTCAAAACCGCCTGTTATGGCCATTTTGGCCGTGAAGATGAAGGATTTCCATGGGAACGCACGGATAAAGCGCAATTGCTGCGCGAGGGATAAGGAAAACCTCTCATGCAAAAACAAGATTGCTGGATTGCCAATCCCCTGTTAGCAGAATGGGGGCATAAAGAAATGGTCATGGCACGCGCGCAAATGCCAGGATTGATGCATTTATGTGAACGCTATGGGCCGTTGCAACCGTTAAAAGGCGCGCGCATAACCGGTTGTATTCATATGACGATACAAACCGCGGTATTAATTGAAACCTTGGTTGCCTTGGGTGCGCAAGTGCGTTGGGCTTCTTGTAATATTTTTTCAACCCAGGATCACGCTGCCGCGGCAATCGCGGCACAAAATATTCCGGTTTTCGCCAAAAAAGGCGAATCTGAAGCAGAATATTGGTGGTGCATTGAACAAAGCCTCATTGGCAACCCAGACTGGCGCCCCAACTTATTATTAGATGATGGCGGTGATTTAACCAAAGTGGTGCATCAAAAATATCCTGAACTACTCGCCGGTATCAAAGGGGTTTCTGAAGAAACCACCACCGGGGTCCACCGTTTGTATGAAATGGCACGGCAATCTACGCTAAAAATCCCTGCAATTAATGTGAATGATTCGGTAACCAAAGCTAAATTTGATAATCTTTATGGTTGTCGTGAATCACTGATGGATGGCATAAAACGCGCAACAAATGTAATGATTGCAGGGAAAAAAGTGGTTGTTTTAGGGTATGGGGATGTGGGCAAGGGGTGCGCGCAATCCTTTCGAGCGCTCGGTGCGCAGGTCTTTATTACAGAGATAGATCCGATTTGTGCGCTCCAAGCAGCCATGGAAGGTTACACGGTGACCACTTTGACAGAAATAGCCCCGCAGGGAGATATTTTTGTGACGGCCACCGGTAATATCCATGTTATCCCCTTGGCAGCGATGCAGCAGATGAAAGATCAAGCCATTGTTGCCAATATTGGCCATTTTGATGTAGAAATTGAGGTGGCGGCTTTAAAGCAGTATCCGTGGGAAAATATTAAACCGCAAGTGGATGCTATTATTTTTCCAGATGGCAAACGCTTGATATTATTAGCCGAAGGACGATTGGTCAATTTAGGGTGCGGTGCAGGTCATCCGAGTTTTGTCATGTCCATTTCTTTTACCAATCAAGTCCTGGCACAAATGGAATTATGGCAAAATAATGCCCATTACCCGCTGGGGGTGCATACGTTGCCTAAATCCCTGGATGAAGCAGTCGCCCGCTTGCATTTAGAAAAAATAGGGGCCAAACTGACGTCATTAACTGCACAACAAGCACAGTATCTTGGCGTACATCAAGCCGGTCCTTTTAAACCTGACACTTATCGATATTAAGCCATAAAAATGTTTATTCCGCGTATTTATTATCCGCATCCTTTACAAATTGATACTACGGTTACCCTTGATAAAGTCATGTGTCATTATTTGACGCAAGTACTACGATTAAAAGAAGGGGAAACCCTTATTTTATTTAATGGTGAAGGCGGCCAATATCTGGGTCAATGTCATTTCATGAAGAAAGTGGTGCAAGTCGCCCTTACCACCTTTGAAAATATCAATCGGGAATCTACTTTGCAGCTCCACTTAGGGCAAGGATTGGTAAGAGGCGATAGAATGGATTGGGTCATACAAAAGGCTACTGAACTGGGCGTGCAGCAGATTACGCCGCTGATCAGCGCGCTGTGCAACGTTAAATTGGATGAGGAACGTTCACAAAAACGTTTGGTGCATTGGCAAAATATTGCGATTAGCGCATGCGAACAAAGCGGCCGAACTCAGCTACCTATCATTCATCCACCACTTCCCTTAGCAAAGTGGGTTGCGCAATCATTTCAGGGGACATCATTAGTCTTTGATACCAACAGCGATGTCCCTTTAAAAAATCTCTTGCCGAATAACAGTTTCCGCTTAGCCATTGGTCCAGAAAGCGGGTGGCAATGGGAGGAGATCCAATGGATGGTAGCGCAGGGTTTTACCGCTTGTAGTTTAGGACCACGTATACTCCGTACCGAGACGGCTCCCATTGTGGCACTAGGTATATTGCAAGGGTTGTTTGGATATTAAGAACATAGTAAGATAACATATTGGGGTGGAGTTTGGTGCCTAAAAGGTGTCAAGATGAGTGTATATACTTCTTTACGTGATCATTTCTTAATTGCTATGCCATCTATGATGGATCCTCACTTTATGCATTCCGTTATTTATATTTGTGAACACTCACCAGAAGGTGCGATGGGTATTGTGATAAACTTACCGCTTGGCATTCAATTAGGTGATGTTCTGCAAAATATGAACATTCCAACTGATGATGATAAAATTGTGCACACGCCGGTTTTATCCGGTGGTCCTATCCAACAAGAACGCGGCTTTGTCATCCACCGCTCCACTAATGAAAAATGGGAATCCTCGTTAGCATTAACCAAAAACATCAATATCACCACTTCTAAAGATATTTTATTTGCGATTGCCAATCATAAAGGCCCCTCTGACTTGATTATTGCCTTGGGCTATGCTGGTTGGGACTCGGGGCAACTGGAGCAAGAAATTACGCAAAATGCTTGGTTGTGTGGCCCTGCTGATCCACAAGTATTATTTGATATCCCACCTGAAAACCGCTGGCGCGCGGCAGGTGCTTTGTTAGGCGTAGATATGGATTGTGTGTCTACCGTTGTTGGCCATGCTTAATTTTTGTGAAGGAACCTTTTTAGGCTTTGACTTTGGCACAAAATATTTAGGCATTGCGGTCGGTCAATCTATCACCAAAACGGCCACCCCCTTACTCACGCTGCTGGTAAAAAACGGCATTCCCCATTGGCCTGAAATTGCGCAAGTGATTCAAGAATGGCAGCCCAAAGGTTTTATTATAGGGTTAGCCTTACAACCTGATAATAGTCACTCAGCTACAAGTCTTAAAGCACAAAAATTTGGCGCCCGTTTACAAGCACAGTTTTCTTTACCGATTTATTTTATTGAAGAACGCTTGACCAGCGTTGCCGCACGAGAAAAAATACGTGATAACCCTAAGGCTTGCCATCTACAAGACGTGGATGCTATTGCTGCAGCAATCATATTAGAATCCTGGCTAAATAATCCAAAGGAAAATTCTATTCATGTATCAAACCAGCCCACAATTGGATAAAAATAACCGTTTACGTCATTTATTGACCATTGATGGTTTGACCCGTGAACATATTGTTGAAATTTTGGATAAAGCGGAAGGTTTTTTTATTCCGAAATCAGGCCAAATTATTCAAACCGACACCCTCCAAGGTAAAACGATTGCCAATTTATTTTTTGAGCCCAGTACCCGCACGCGCTCTACGTTTCAATTAGCGGCCCAAAATCTTTCTGCTAGCGTTTTGAATTTAAATATTTCTCATTCCTCCACTTCTAAAGGGGAATCATTGCGCGATACGGTACTTAATTTACAAGCCATGCAATGCCAGCTATTTGTGATTCGTCATGGTTCCAGTGGCGCAGCACATTTTGTTGCCCAGCAAGTGAACCCTTTTGTTGCGGTCATTAATGCAGGTGATGGCTGTCATGCGCACCCCACCCAAGCATTATTAGATATGTTCACCATTCGAAAACACCGTGGAGATTTTCAAAAATTACGCGTTGCGATTGTGGGGGATATTTTGCACTCACGTGTGGCACGTTCTCAAATTCACGCGCTGCAACTAATGCGCGCAGGAGAAATCCGCGCGATTGGTCCTAAAACATTGTTACCCGCGCATCTTGAACAATTAGGTGTTAAAGTATTTCATGATTTAAGCCAAGGGTTACAAGGCGTTGATGTCATTATGATGCTGCGCTTACAAACAGAACGCATGCAAAAAGGGTTATTACCCAAAGGCAACTCTTATTATCGGCTCTATGGCTTAACTTCAGAAACCTTGGCCATGGCAAACCCTAATGCTTTGATTATTCATCCTGGGCCTGTTAACCGTGGCGTTGAAATTCAATCAGATATAGCTGATAGCCCGAATGCGGTCATTTTAGATCAAGTCACCAATGGCATAGCCATACGCATGGCCGTCATGTCTTTATTAATGGAAAATAGGTTATCATGAAAATCGCAATTAAAAATGGGCGCGTTATAGACTCGGCTAATCATCTAGATAAAATTACGGATATTGCCATTGATGCGGGGAAGATTTTACACGTAGGCCCTTTGCCTGCAAATTTTCATCCCACCAAAATTATTGATGCGAAAAACAAATGGGTACTCCCGGGATTCATTGATGTTTGCTGCCGCCCACAAATGCAACATCCGCATGGCTCTATTTTACATGAAGAAGCCTTAGCAGCGCTAAAGCGTGGCATTACTTCCCTGTGTATTCCACCTGATGGTGAGCCCATTGTGGACTCCTCTGCCAATGCCCTGCGCTTGATTCAACAAGGCTCCCTTGATCTCCCGCACCTTTATCCAATGGGCGCGCTCACCACCCAACTTGCCGGAGATGCGATTGCAGATTTAACCGCTCTGGCCAACAATGGTTGTATTGCCTTTACCAATGCGCAAAAACCCATTACCGATTTAAGAATGTTGCGTTATTGTTATGATTACGCGGCCAGTTTTGATTTACTTATTGTCATTCAACCACAAGATGCTTGGTTGGCCAACAGTGGCATTGCGCATGAAGGATTGATGGCCACCCGTTTAGGTTTGCCGGGCATTCCGGAAACCGCAGAAACCATTGCCGTTGCAGAGCACTTATTATTAATTGAACAATGCAATGTCCGTGCGCATTTTACTTGTCTTTCAAGCCAACATGCTTTGCAACAAATTGCGCATGCCAAAGCACAAGGATTAAAAGTCAGTGCAGATGCGGCCATGCATTCCTTACATTTAACGGAAATGGATATTGCGACCTTTGATGCCAATTGTCATCTTTACCCACCCTTGCGCAGGGTGAGTGACAGAGCGGCGCTGGTACAAGGGTTTGCCAGTGGCGCATTAGATGCTATTTGCTCTGATCATCGACCCTTAGATTCCATTGCTAAATTGGCGCCCTTTGGCGATACAATTCCGGGCTTGAGTGCGGTTGATACTTTTTTCTCTCTGGGATTACACTTAGTAAAAGAAAAACAACTTGCGCTCGAACATTTAATTGCCGCGATCACTTCTCGGCCCGCAGAAATTTTCAATATTCCTGGCGGCACGCTATCCTTAGGCGCACGTGCGGACATCTGTATCATTGATCCGGACACCTATTGGGTGGTTCAAGAAGAAAAACTCTTTAGTAAAGGTAAAAACACCCCTTTCAAACGTTGGGAACTGCCCGGCATAGTCACTCATACCTTAGTCAATGGAAATCTGGTGCATGAAAGGTGATTTGTGTGCGGTAATATCCTCTGTTCCATTGGTTAACCAATTCTCTCATGTCACCCTGGAAACACCCATTGGTAAAGATGCGCTCCCCGGTCATTATGTGATGCTTAATAAAAAACCCGCTTACATCATGGGGCAATCTGCAACCACGCTTGAATTATTACTGCCGGAATTTTCTACAAAAACCGTTAGTGTATCTGCATTGCAAGGCACGCCTTTAGATAAACCTTCTGAAAATTTTAATTTATTAACTTTTACCAATGAGACGCTCAGCGCGGGTATTTTCTATCTTAAAAAATACCGCACTCTATTTAAGGGTCTCCTTTTTATTGGTATGGATGCAGATTTCCCCTTTAAACCCTGCCCTTCTAGAAAACTTATTCCAGGAATACCACCCGATGTGATTGCCGCACTACCCCTATTTGAAGATTGGGGTATTGCGCATCGCTTAGCCAGCTTAAAAGAGCAACCGGGTGTGTTTCATGGTACTGCTAAGGATTTGGCTAAACTTTGGTTAGCACACAATTATTTTAGGAGATAGAAAAATGACAAAACGAATAGTAATCATGCCTTTGAGCATTTTGATTAAACTACAGCAAAAAAAAACCATTGATGCTTTTAAAAGAGCCGGGGTTTACCAAATCCCAATGCTTTGGCATTATTTTATTTCAAAAAAAATACCTACTGCTATTGAACAATATAATCAAGGCATAATTGATACGGATGGCTTTAGAGGGCAACTACAAGCCTGCAGAGGATTAATCCCAATAAATTTGACTGCTATGCAATTTAATGCCGCCTGGAATGCCATGTGTGAAGTAACAGACGAAACGGTACAGGCTTTCAATGAAATTAAAAAATTAGAAGCCAATGGTATAAAAGTTTACACCCTATCAACAACAAGTCCTTTGCATGCCAATCATATTACTGATCAATATGCAGAAAAAATCCCAGGGGAACATTTTTTCTCTTTTCAGCAAGGTGCCTTAAGTGAAGCACTTTTAGCTAAATTGCTTGAGCAAATTCATAAGGAACATACTGATCTCGATGAAAAAAATAGAGTTCTGTTTTATAAAGATCCAGGTCCACATCCCTATGCGAATTGGGGCATCTTGGGTAAACTGCTCTCGCCCATATTAGCAAGAGAACATGCCAAAGCTGTAAGATATGTTAACAATCTGAAAAGAACAGCCAGTGCGCTAGGTTTCACTCTAGTTCCTTATCAACCAGAAAATGGCGAACCTTGTATTACACAACAGTTACCTGCCAGATGGCATTTTGAAATGGTGGCAAGTAATGCTTTTACCCCTTTGCTCAACGTAAAGAATAGGCAACCTAAAGAGAACGTTATTCCTTCTGCAGGCCCAGTCACGAATACAGTACCCGTCCGTAACGCATGTGGTGCCACATGAAAAAACAAAAAAAAGACAAGTCCATCGAAGCACTGGAACATGCGCTTAAAAATTACGGCATTATAAATTGCCGAGAAGCGTACCTTAGGGTGATTCCTATTACTGTCATACGCCAGCAACTTGAATTGCTTGAGCGAAAACTTCATAACTATGAGCGCAATAAAAAAGACATCGACGCGCTTAATAATGTGCTTGAAAATAAATTAAAGGAAAATCTGTCTA
>Ga0207075_1011_pt1 | contig 58323 bp, 40 predicted proteins | sample Alteio_BWMinHeat_64_FD_153587 | JGI IMG/M metagenome (GOLD analysis project Ga0207075, IMG submission 153587) | Enriched cells from forest soil in Barre Woods Harvard Forest LTER site, Petersham, Massachusetts, United States -... | ecosystem: Environmental > Terrestrial > Soil > Temperate forest >... | reverse complement strand
TTTTCTCAGGGTTTAAAAGAATCGCTGGCTCGTGAAAGGGCTGCCAAGGCTCCAAGAAGTGCATTGACCTTTGGGCAAGCCTATCAGGCTCGTTGGGGCAAGCGCCTGCCCAAGATCGTTCGTATGGGTGGCGAACCTGTAGAAGAACAACAGAAAGAAAATCAACCAGTTAATAATCGTGAGCTTAGGCCAGCCGATGATCGCGATTTACAGATAACCTGGAATAAACGAGCAGTCACCATTCCATATAACTGGCTTGAAAACTCGCGTAATTTTTATGGGAAAAGTACTGACGATGTACGTAGGATTTTAAGACAGACATTAAAAGGAGCTTCTTGTCAGATAGAACTGGATGTTTTTGAGAATATCTTGCGTGTATTAAGTGACTATCAAGATGCACAAAAAAATAGAAATATTGTTTCATCACGAAGCCTTGCGGAAAGAATCCGGCCAGCACTCCAGAAATATTTTAAGACGTTAGAAAACGTTCAAGAACAAGCAAAAAGCTTTGATTGGTTTATGACGGTTGCCCAGTCTTTGGGTATACAAGCATTAAAAATTGCTGTTGTAGATGCGATTGTGGGTACAGAATTATTTAAAGAATTAGTTGCGTCAGAATCGACATACAAATTTAAAGCCTTTATGGAGCTTGAAAGACGATTTTATAAAGACATTGCAAGTTTAGACGATTCAAATGAGTTAGAAAATCTTGTAACACACGGTTTTTTCCCACAGAATATTGAGGGTGACTCTATAGATCAAATTTTTAAAGCATTATCGTTGAGATATCCGGCGAAGCCTATGGCTAGGTTTGTTAAAAATATTCCCTCTCTTTGGGTACGGCAGTCTTTAGAACAGTTGCTTTCAAATGTCGAAGCCGTAGAAAATATTTCGGGGATCTCTACTGTCTCACATGAATTTTCAAAGAAACAAGAGCTTACTCAGCATCGTGATCTTCGAACAGATGTCAAACGGGATGCGCGTGCAGTAAAAAGAGATCCAAAGAGATTCGAACCTTCTGCCGACTCAAAACGGGAATTTCAAGAGGAAGGCGATGATTATAAAAGATTTTTAGAAAAAAAATACGCCGCAAAACTTGCAGATGATTGGAAAGCTCTTCGCAATATGGACAAAGCTATTGAATGGGCTGCAAAACAACGTAAAAAAAACTGAAGATGAACTTGCTCGTGGCGTCAAGGTAACCGATCCGATCGTTGTCCCTCAGGATGAAGTTGATGCGTATGAAGCTCAAGAGCTTGGAAAAAAACGAGATCATGATGAAGTTGAAGATGATGCAGATTATGAAGTAGTCAACGTTGATGGCTTAAATGATATTGATGATCGCGATGAATCTTCTGATGCGCTGTATGAATCTGAATTAGATTGGCCAGAGCTATCCTGACATAATTCACAATAAAAAATGGCGCTGTGGAAATTGTCTACGGCGCCATTTTTTATTGAAATAACGAGCGTTACTCTTATTTTTATCGAACGTGTGTTAATTCTTCATAAACATCAAAATACTTTTGTACATTTACTGAAAGATCAAAAGAGTCTCGTATAAGTTCTAAATTTGCCTGGTGCATTGATGCACGTAAATTTTTATTCGTATAAATTTTTATTAAAGCTTGGGCAAGCTTTTCTGGGTTATTTGCAGGGACCAGGAGCCCATGAACGTTATGGGTTATTACTTCATGTTTTATATTATTATGGGTTGTAATAATGGGTAACCCAAAACTTAATGCTTCAAGAAGAGCTATCGAAAGCCCTTCGCTTTGTGAAGATAACGCAAAACAATCGAACAGTGGGTAAAATCGATAGGCATCAATACGAAAGCCCGCAAGTATCACGTTATTGTTAGTAAGATTATTATTGAGTCCCAAGTTTTTGATAAGCGTTTGAATTTTGGGCATATCTGACCCATCACCAACAAGACACAGTTTTGGTGCCCCGAATTCTAACTCTTGTTCTGGCGAGATATTTTTGAGCATGAGTCCAAATGCCTGTACAAGTAAATCATACGATTTTATGGGCTCGAGTCGCCCAATTGCTCCAATTATAAAATCAGGAGTAACAACGTCAGATGTTAACTCAAAGAGGCGCTCGCCCTGAGGAGGCCGTAGGCCGTCTCGAAGGGTCGCCGTTTCAAAAAGCTCATAACGAGATAATGGGTCTTGCGTTGCTTTGATGACAAGCGCCTGAGAATTAATCCCATTTTTAATCGTTATAACATGCTGCGTGATATTTTCACGCAATAACGGGTCTTTGATGCTTGAAATAATCGATGAAAGATAGTTTTCGCAAACAGTATCTGAAACAGCGACGATACTGTTTGCTAGACGTACTGTACAGCGATCAAAAAAGTTTCGTATAAGCCCTTCTTGAGCACAGTCACCGTGCAGGTCACACACGATGGGAATTTTTAGATATCGTGATAAGACCCGACCAAGAATATTGGCTGACCAAAGTGAGCTGTGCATAATATCGGGCTTTATGTGAGTTATGAGTTTTTTTAATCGATAGAGGGCGATTGGGTCGCAATACGAAATAATCCCAGATAGGTGGTACGTGGGAATATTTAGTGCTTGAAGCTTTGCAACATTTGGGCCTGCATGAAAATAAACAACATGATGTTCGTGACCGTACGATTGGGCATGCGTAAGAAAGTTGACCAGAGCACTCTCAGCCCCGCCGATTTTTAGACTTGTAATGAGGTGTACAATCTTCATGGCTTCAAATATAACAGAACTTTTGAAAGTTAATAATCAGGCGAAAGCCATAAAAACCAAAAATCTTGGATTTTGATGTTGGATTTCACTTTTTGCCTAAAACTCTCAAATATTTAATTTACCCAGTTGGATCTGATTTTCTCCAAAAAGCCCAAATTTATCTCCAAAAAGCTCAAAAAGCCTAATAAATATAGCCAGTTTGATATTTATTGATGTTTTGTTATTATAAATAATGTCTTAATAGTAAAATTTAAAATGGTTTTTTGGAGGTTATGTCTATGAAAAAGCTTGCGATAATGAGTATTCTTTTTGTTGTATTGTTTGGTATAACGATGCAAGACGCTCTTCCTGCAGTCCGTACACAGAATAAACATCAACATGGTGGCACGGGTGGTAACGATGGTTCAAAAAGAAGAAGAACTGAAGGTAAAGAAGAAGAAAAAAAAGCCGAAGAGGGCAAAGAAGAAAAGAAAGAAGGCAAAGAAGAGAAAAAAGAAGAGAAAGAATCTAAGGTCGAGGTTCCCCTTGAATGTACACTGTGCCTAGAATCAATGGACAATGGAGCCGAAAAAATAACGCCATGTATTATTGTAAATCCCAATGGGTCAGTTGTTCTCCATCAGTACCACAAGGAGTGCTTTGACAGCTGGAAGACAAATTATATGAATGTTCTGAGAGCAGGGGCTGCCGGAACCGTAAATCCCGTCCGATATCGTGACGCACTGGCAGGATTTACCGCTGGTACAAAGGCGCTCTGCGCTCTGCATGCTGTAACGTTAGAAACTGCTGCAAACGTTGTTGATTCGCTTTCGCACCAATTTTTAAAACTGCTCGACAGGGATGACCTGACTGGCGATAAGCTTATTGCAATTGTTAAGTTATTTATAAAAAATGATGTTGATGTCAATGCAAAAACCGCACACGGTTTTACGGTATTAATGCTTGCATCGCGTTATGGGTATCATGAGATTGTAAAATTGTTGCTTGCAGCAGGCGATGGAAAAATTGCGGCGCTAGAAATTGATGCAAAAAACGTAGCTGGACTTACGCCATTAATGCTTGCATCGAATAACGGGTATCCTGAGGTTGTAAAATTGTTGCTTGCAGCAGGTGCTGAGAGAAATGCAAAAACCGCTGAACTTGCGCCATTAATGCTTGCATCACGTCATGGGCATCATGAGGTTGTAAAATTATTGCTTGCAGCAGGTGCAGATGTGAGTCCAAGAACAAGCGATGGAAAAACACTGTTAGATTTAGCAGTGGCTGGGTTAAAAAGAATAAAAATAATAGCCGAGGCTTGCGTGCCAGCCCTGAGTCCTGACCAAATAAACGAACGCACCAAGGGCATGAGAGATGTGATTAAGTTTTTAATTGACGACCCAAGGACGTATTAGGTCTCTTTTTAAAGAGGCAAAAAAATAAGGGCATGTACTTGTACATGCCCTTATTTAATTAAAAATTAATTACTCAGTTGGATCTGATGGTGGAAGATCGTACTCTTTTTCAAAGAATGTTTGAAGCTTTTTGCTGCGTGAAGGGTGTCGCAACTTACGTAATGCTTTAACTTCGATTTGACGAATACGTTCACGCGTAACAGAAAAGTCTTTACCCACTTCTTCAAGCGTATGCTCAGACGCAACGTCGATACCAAAACGCATCTTTAAGACTTTTTCTTCACGTGGCGTTAACGTCTTAAGAATTTCACGAACTTTTTCTTTAAGATCGTCGTTAACGACAGCATCTACTGGTGTGTATTCGTTTTCGTCTTCAATAAAGTCTTTCAAGTACGTGTCGTCACTGTCACCAACAGGTGTTTCTAACGATACCGGTTCTTTAGAGATTTTAATAATATTTTTGATCTTCTTCTCGTCAAGATTAAGCTGTTTTGCAAGTTCTGTATAACTCGGCTCTTTACCGGTTTCTTGTACGTATGCTCGCGTGATCTTATTAATCTTGCTTAAGGTTTCGACCATATGCACAGGAACTCGAATGGTTCTTGACTGGTCGGCAATCGCACGGGTGATTGCTTGGCGTATCCACCAGGTTGCATAGGTTGAAAATTTAAATCCACGTTCGAATTCAAACTTTTCGACGGCTTTTAAGAGCCCGATATTACCTTCTTGGATCAGATCAAGAAAGTGTAACCCACGATTAATATATTTTTTTGCAATATTTACGACAAGACGTAAGTTTGCTTTTGCTAAATCGTCTTTGGCGAGTTTATCTTTGTTTTGAGCGATGGCAAACTGTCGATACAGTTTGAGCATACGTTCTTTTGAATTACCCGACTCGCTTTCAGTTTTTTTAATAATTTTTTGCGCACTGCGAATGGTGCTATCTAAAAATGTTATTTGCTCAAGATCATCTTCAGTAGGCGCTTTAATACTCTGATAAAACTTAAATTTTATTTCGCTCGATTTGATCTCGTCTTCTTTTTCGTAAATCTTGCTCACAAATTTTTCAATTTTTTTGCCAAACTTACGGATCTGTTTATTCGAAATTTTAATTTCTTTAATAGCTAACGTTACATTTTTTTTGTTTTCTTCGACTTTTGCAAGCATCTCGCGCTTTTTTTCTTCTTTGTCGAGTTGGCTACGATATGATCGATAGATTTTGTCTTCGTTGGCAACAACATCTTTAATTTTACCGATCGATTTTAAAAGTCGCTGCTTTTCTTCTTCAAATTTTGGAGAATTATCTTCGTCAAAGTCAGAGAATTGGATGAGATCTTTTAAGAAAATTGGATCTTTTTGAATACGTTCTTCAAAGCCGATCATTTCTTTTGCAACAAAGGGGAACTGGGCTATCGCATCAATCGATTCGCGTTTGCCCTCGGCGATTTTATCAGCAATGGCTTTCTCGGTGTTTTTAACCAACAGCGGGATTTTACCAATTTCTTTGAGATAGAGCTTTACCGGGTCATTAAGTTGACTCGGTTCTGCCAGCCCTTTTAATTTTTCAACTTCTTTTTCTGCTGCAAAGTCATCATCGCCAAGTTCTCCGGTAAGTTCAACTTCTTCAAGCGATGATTCAAGGTCTTGTTTACGTGTTTCAAACGCTCCAGGCTCATCAAAGCCTTCATAACCCCCATCGGCCAAGAGTTCTTCTTGCGAGAGCAAATCGATGTTTTCTTTGTCGAGTAAGCGCAACAGTTCGTTAGCATCTTCTTCGCTCAGCTTGAACTTTTGGTTAAAAGCAATCAGCTCTTCGTAGGTTAAAACACCGTCAGCTTTCCCTTTTTCGAGAAGAATTTCGGTTTGTTTTTCTAATGTTTTTTGTAGCTCTGCTTCGTCTTCAGGGGTTCTGACTTCTTTTGCGTCAGATTTCTTTTTGGATGTTGTTTTTTTTGCGATTCCAGCCTGTTTTTTTACGGGTAACTGTGCAGATAATTGTGCGGGTAATTTCACCGGTGCTTTTGGTAAAAGCGTTGGTGCCGTGAGCGTAGGTTTGACAACAGGTTTGGTACTAGGTTTGGTAATGGGCAACTTTGTCGTAACAGGTGTGCTTGCGCTTATTTTGCCAACAGGTTTTGCAAGAGGGGGTGTTGGTTTTGCAATACTCGGTTTAGCTATTTCTTTTGTGCTTTTTTCAATTGTTTTTTTAGTCACAAGCGGTGGCATTATTTTTTTTGTAGGGGCAGTTATTGTTGTTTTGGTTTTAACAATAACTTTTTTTACTGCAACGATTTTTTTAGCAGGTTTCGCAAGTACTGTAGCAACCTTTTTTGCAGGGGTCTTTTTAGGCGCACTCTTTTTAGGAACGCTTTTAGGAGAAGCGTTTTTTGATGCAATCTTTTTTGTAATAATAAGTTTAGCCTGCATTTTAGCTTGAGGTTTTTTCATTTTTTTTGCGTCTTTATTTTTACGTACATTAGATTTGCTCTTTTTTGTTATTTTCATATAAGTCCCCTACTTAAAATCCCCTGTTTAAGCTTTGAAAATCGTACAAATAATTCGTTTAATTTTTGAATATCGTTATCTTGTTTTGCTTTTTGCATTTCGTTATTTACTGTTTTTACTATCTGTTTCCAGTGATACTTGCAGAAACAAAAGATGAGTTGCTCAAAGAGCTCTTTCGATGCATTGGTCTGATATTTAACGCTTACTCGAATAACCCACGCACGTTCTTGGTCATCTAAAAACTCAAGATACCCGTTAAATGTATCGTTGGGTATAGGCTTGGTTGTAATGAAATTGTGCAGTTTTTGCAAGAGTTGCTGGATATTGCTTGAAAAATGTGGCAATAATTCAGGTTCAATCTCCAATACAGTCAATGTTCCCAGACTGTTAATTATAGCAGAAAATATCTGTTCTTCCAACCCCGAGATTTCTTCCAGCTGTACTTGGTTAAGTTCGAGAGGCATTTCGGGGCCTTGTGATACTTCTTGATTATTGGTCATGTTATTGGATTGCCCGTATAGATCGTTCTTATAGTCGTTTCTGTGCTGGGTCTTCAATTGTTTATGTTCTTGTTTTTCTAGTGCGGTTTTTAGTGTCTGAAAGGGTATCTGCATGACGGAAGACGCCTGCTGGAGCAGGATATCTTGTTTGAAGCCGTCAGGAACTTTGGCTATGAGCTGAATGATTTTATCGCCCATCCCAAGCTTTTCACTTAATGTTTTTGTTGCAAACAGTGCGCCTGTTGCATTAATAAAGAACGTGAAAATATCACAAGATTGTTCGATAAACGGTTTTAGATCGTTGTTTTTGCCCAAAAATGATGCAGGGTCTTCCCCCGGTGGTAACTTTATGACTTTGAGCTCAAGGTTAACCTCCCAGCACAGTTCTGTGAGTCTCAAAATAGCTTTTTGTCCTGCTTGGTCGCCATCATAGAGAATAAAAAGGGTATTTATATAGCGGGCAATGGTTTTAAGATGGTCGAGCGTACAGGATGTTCCCAGGGTTGCAATCGTGTTTGGATAGTGGTTTTTAACCATGGCAATGCAGTCTAGATAGCCTTCTACTAAAAAAGCGCTTGATTGTTCAAGCATCGATTTTTTGGCTAAATCGAGCCCAAAGAGTGTTTTACCTTTGGCAAAGCCTTCTGACTCGCGGCTGTTATAGTATTTAGCGCGCTCATCACCTGGACGAAATATGCGCCCGCCAAACCCAATATATCGACCCATAATGTCGCGAATGGGAAAAATAATACGTTCTTCAAAGGGTGAAAACAGGTACGATCGGCCCTCAAGTACGATCCCGTACTCTAAAAGATCTTTGAGCAAAACCCCCTGGGCGATCATTTTTTTTGTAAAAGCGTTCATTTGGTTAATACCACCGACAAAATATCCTAGATTAAACTGTTTAATCTGTTCATAGGTGATATCTCGCGATACAAGGTATTTTTGGGCTTCTTCGTTGTGTAGTAACTGTTGGTTTGCCCAATCGGCAACTTCTTTACAGAGTTTATAATAAGCGTCTTTTTCTTCACTTGCTTTGGCATTTTTAAACGCACCTTGTTTTAAATCCTCAGGAATTTGCAGCTTATACTGGTCTATGAGATGTTTGGCAGCTTCGAGTTGGTTGAGATTCTCTTTTTTGGCGATAAATCCAACGACATCTCCTGATGTATGGCATCCAAAGCAGTAAAATATACCTTTATCGGGGCTGACGGTAAAAGAAGCGTCAGTCTCTGAATGAAACGGGCAGGGGCCCTTCCAGTAACCACCGGCAGATTTGAGCTGTACATAATCAGCTATGACATCAAGAATCGAAATATTTGATTTAATAAAGTTAAAAAGCGACATAAAAAATTAAGTTCTTTTTTTTGCACTCACCCAAACAAATCCTACAAGAGAACCAACAAGACACGCGAGTGCAAGTAATTGTACCGTCGAGAAGTGAAAAGACAAGGGCCCACAAGCAATTGTTGTTAATTCTTCACGGTCTCCGCGCCAAAAATCGATCGTGAAGCGTGAGATATTTTCAAGTATGAGATACAAGAAGAGTACTTGTCCGTGCTTTAAAAAGCGTTGTTTACTTAACCACAATAACACGACAAAAATTATGCCTGATGCAAGCGCTGTGTATAATTGTGTCGGATGTAAAGGGATCCCAATCGGTGCAGGTGTGGTTGGGTTTGTAAATGTAATAGCCCACGGTAACGAACATGGTGCTCCGTAGCAACATCCGGCAAGAAGACAGCCAATGCGCGCGATAACTTGAATAAGTGGTGCATGGAGCGCTCCAAGATCGAGAATTGGTAGAAGCTTGATCTTATACCATGCCAGATAAAATGGGATGACCATTAAAATCCCAAGAATGCCACCCAGTGCAGTCAGGCCGCCAACCCAAGGGTAAAAAACCTCGATCCAATTACCTGAAAATTCTTGCCAGTCGGTGATTGCAAAAAGTAATCGGCCACCAATGACCCCGCTAAAAAGCCCGAGCGATAAAAGATTGATATAACGTTCGCCTGAGATATATTGTTTGCGCCATGGATGATTGTATGAAAGATACAAAAAAACAAAAACTCCCAAAGCGATCATTGTACCGTAGCTTTGGATCCAGAGTGGCCCATAGATATGAATTAATCGGGGATACATAATTTTTCTTTCTATAAATATTATCTTGAAATATTATCTTGTCATCCTGAACTCGTTTCAGGATCCAAGCCTTGTATTAATTTCGTATTTTTAACGTTGGTGCTTATCATATCATATTCTTTTTAAATTATCTCGACAGGGGATAAAAACGTTTTATACTGCGGTGGTGAAAAAAGATAATCCCAAAAAATCAAGAGCCTATGAAAGGGTTTTTATGGTTTATGTAGGTATAAGATTTGGTCTCAAGATACACAAAATACATATAAAATACTGTGTAGTCATGGTGCTTTTCGGATGCTTTTTTCAACAGCATATGGCTGCCATGCATGTGCAGGACGGCAATGGGAATGCAAAAGAAGCTTCTTCAGATCGATCTGTGAGTCGATCTGGTAGTCAATCTGGATCTGAGTATTTTTCGTTAGAAGATGGGCAAGGCCTTGAAACAGGATTGTCCAAAAAAGATATGACTGCTCTAACGTTGGCGCTTGGCAAGATGCTTAATTTTTCAAGCTGGTTGGAATTACACTATTCTATTCAGGCGATTATTACGCCCTATAAAGGTAAATCTGATGAACGTATTCAAAAATATGTTAAAAAATGGGCGATTTCTTTAGAGCATGCTCGTAAAATTACTGAGAAAGTTGTGGGGGTAATTATTAAAGCGTTATGTAGGTCTAAAAACATAGATCTTAATAAGCCCGATTCAACAGGATTTTTGCCAATAACATTGGCTGCTTATAAAGACGATCTTTTTGTGACACGTGTTCTGCTGTATGCCGGGGTTAATAAACATAAAAAAGATTGCTTTAAGCATACGGCGTTGGCTTATGCCCAACGTTTTTACTATGATTCGATTTGTACAGAACTTATGAACTCTTAATTTTTTGATGGAAAGCGATATGAAGTCGATGATAAGAAAAATTATTTTACTGGCTGGGGTAATTTTTTGTGATGTAGTGCAGGTGAAGCTTCATGCGATGCATGGAGGAGGGGCTGATTGTAAGTCGCCTAGTACCAGCTATCACAGCACCAAGTCAGGTGATACTGATGCGCAAGACTGGTTTGCCTATCAGGCGAATTTTGCAATTCCCGTAGTTGTTATACCTGCTCGGCTTCAATTTGAAGACGTTTTTGCGCGTGCAGACACTATTTCTGAAGATGGCGATGAAGATCTTCGTGAAGGTGTTGGTGTTGGTATGGGCGCTGGGGATCGGAGGGGTGATAAAGATCGTGAAACCTCTGACGTAGAGATTATGATTTGTAACGCGCTGGATACTGAACCTGCAGAAGTTTGTAGTAGTGCGGGAAAGTATACAATTTCTCCGGGCGAACATTTGTATTGGTCAATTGTTGCGCTGATCCGAGCATCACGAGATCATGTTGCTCTATGGAAGAAAGAAGTGTGGGAAGCCCGAGGCATGAGGCTTCACCGTTCTGGGCCTGTGGGATGCGAGCTTGTTGGAAATCTTATAAGAACATGTGATATTGGCGTAAGCGAGTATGATGAAACATGTACATTGCCTGCACGAGACAGTGCTTTATTAGTTGCAGCCAAAAATAAAGACTTGGATGTGATACGAGTTTTAATAATAGGTGGGGTACACGTAGATGCCCGGTGCGCGCGTGGTTTTTTTGCGCTCTTTCTTGCTGCTGGTGATAGTGATCATGGTGACGAAGAAGATATAAACGTAGCCAGAGTTTATCCTATTGATTATCTTTTAGCTCGTGGAGCAGATGTTACTCAAACAACGGCCGATGGAAAAACAGCATTACACCAAGCTGCGCGCTCTGGCTTTTTGTATGGTATGCGTGTACTGACTAAGTACTTAGCTTGGCCGGATACTCGAGATGGTGATGGCTGTACCTCATTGCATTATGTATGCACATATGAACAAGACCATGGTTCACGTCCCGCTGATATGGCGCGTGTGCTCTTGAATGCCGGTGCTCGGGTAGACATAAAAAATCATGATGGGGATACCCCGTGGGAATCTGTTCTTGCCTGTCGAGAACCAAACGTTATAAAAGTGTTACAGCCGACGTATAAAAAACGAGGACTTATAACAATATTATTGCCTAAGGTTATTCAAACAGAACTGATAAAACATGGATTGCGAAGAGAATTGGCAATCATATGCTTGGCTTATTATGATCCCAAGACAGCATGTGCCGAGGCTTTTTCTCGTGCAGGTACGCTTGATCGCGTAACGATGAGAAAGATCGACAAACTCTCTCAAGGTCTTCAAGCGCTCAGCATTTCTTCTATGTCTAGTGCTGGTTCTGGTTTTGGATCGGGTGAAGATGAAAAGTACGCTCACATTGAACGAGTTGAACCCGGTGGTCGTGCAGCATTTTGCAGGCGATTGTTTTTGCCAGTCAAAAAAACAGACCCGCTTACAGCTGCTGATGAAGACACTCCGTGATTTTTAATCGTTACGCACGAGCATGCGCAATACCGTGTCAGAAAAAAGATCAAAGTTTTTTGTTACTTGATCTTGCGTAAGTACATGAAACAGTTCAGGGTTTTTTTCTGACATCGCAAGAGCGTTTGCAATCTGATGATCTGTTGTTTGCGCGACGAGCGGGATTACAAGACATGGTTTTTGAAAAAATTCGATTTCAAACAGTGTGCCAGCACCTGCCCGACAAACAATCAGATCTGAAATAACGTAATAATTTTTGATCTGATCGTCATAACTAAATGTAATAGCAGGTATTCCTGAAGTTGCATAAAAAGCTGGCCAGTCGATAGGATTATAAGCACTTGGAGATCCTGCCTGATGAATAACTTGTATCGAATTTGCGATAGCGAAATTTTTTTCTATAAATTTTTTAAAAAGATTGTTTAAAAAGACAGAACCTTGCGATCCACCAAGAATAAAAATAGTTTTTCTTGTATCTGAGAACGGTACATGAGTGTTTTCGTGGCGTTCCTGAATCTTTTTGTTTATACGATCAAAAACCTGGTGCTTATCACATTTTTTATCAGATTCTGTAAATCGTATAGGATAATCGACCAATTCGCACTTTTTCGAGAAGTTAATACCCAGAAAAGTACATAGTTTTTTGCTTTGTAAAAATGTAATAAAAATTTTTGATGCAAACGGCATGAGTACGCGCACTGCTTTGCCGGGCTCGACGTTAAGTTCGTACAGTTCAACAGGAATGCCTGCACAACGTGCAGCTATTGAAACAGGAAGGGCGATGAGCCCTCCGGTACAAATAATCTTTTCTGGTTTATGCTGAAAAACGTGCATAAAGCTTTTAAAAAACGCCCTGATAACCTGAAATAAAATTTTGGGATATAACCAGATTTTTTTGATCGAAAATTTATCAATGGGCAACGAAATGGTTTGTGATATACACGTATGTGTCGCAAGAATTTTGGCGTCAAGTGTACCACCACTCCCAATAAAAATAATTTTGCCCGTGGGATTTGCAAGTAACCATTGCTGGCCAAGGACGATGGCAGGTATTATATGCCCGCCTGACCCTGCGGCAACAATAAATAACGTCTTATTTTTTTTGTTTTTCATGTTCTTTGTCTTTATCTTCTTCTTCTTTTACTTCTGTATGTTCACCTTTTGCAAGTGCAAGATGTTCACTAATCACCTGATCATCAAGGGCAAGGCTATGGGCAATTTCAAGCGTTTTGATTGCTTCTTCGTGCCTATCCAATTTTAAAAGAATAAGGCCTTTGGTATCCAGATAATAATAACAATCTTGCTGGTTAGATAACGCTTTTTCTACAAGCGTGAGCGCTTCGTCTAGATTGGTATTTGTTTGAGCATAATGGTATGCAAGCAGGTTGTATGCAGGAGCATAGACCGGTTCGTTGGCGATAGCCTGTTTGAGAATAGCTTCAACTTTGGTGACATTTTTGGCCAGATAAAAGAGATAGCCTATATAAAAAAGCGTTTTTGACAGTAGCGCAGGATCTTTTTGAGCTTCTTGTTGTGCTTTTGCTAGAGAGAGAATTTTTTTATACCACGTGAGCCCTGTTTTGTATTTTTTTTCTTCTACGTGTAAATCAGCAAGTGCGGCAAAAATTTTAACACTCTGGTGCTTCTTGGCCACGGCTTCAAGTGTCTTGATAAGATCTTGCCGGGTAATTCCGGCATGTTTGAGTAAAAGTAATGTGTGAATACTGATCAGATCATCAGGGTCTTGAGCAATCCATGATTCCAAGCAGGATAAAGCGCGCTCATTTTTTTTACTTGCCAGTAAAATATCAAGTTTAAGTAACCGAGCTTGCATAAGATGAGGGTTTTTTTCAAGTGCTTTATCAATATGCTCAAGTGCACTATCAAATCGCTCTGCTTTTCTTTCAAGCAACGCCAAATCGAAATAACTTTCACCTGAGTTAGCTTCTGTATTTTCTAGGGTTTGTTTTTTTTGGTACTCAGCGGCTTCATCAAAACGTTTTTGCGAAAACAGAAGTTCCATGAGCTGCTTCTCAACCGCGTCATCTCTGCCGGTAAGCGTCAGATAATTTTGATAGCCCTTAATTGCTTCGTTAACGTTTCCCAATTGTTGCAAGAGCATCGCTTTTAAAAGTATGCCCTGGTCAAAATTGGCCATGAGAGCAAGGCTTTTTTCAATATACGTAAGCGCTTTGTTTTTGTCGTTGTAACTGAGGGCTAGTTTTGACTTAAGAAAATAAAATAAGAAGTGTCGAGCTTTCAACGATTTTTTCGCAATGCACGCGTCTAAAAAATTTTGGGCGCGAATATATTTTGTTTTTGCGATTGTAGGATCTATTTTAAGATGCTGAATAAAATTATTAATATAAGAAACTGCAGTGTGATAAGCGATTTGAGCATTGGCAGGATTTTTTTGAATGAGATCTGAAAAAATCGCTTCTGCTTGTTGCTCTTTGTTTACCATAATCAATGATTGTGCGAGCGCGAGCTGTATTTCAGTGTTTTTTCCAAATGCGTCATCAAATTCTTTTTGTCGTTTTTCGTATAATTCGACAATTTTTGCATAGTGCCCACAATCAAATAATAATCGAATCATGCCCTCGTATGGATAGATAGAAGTATCGCTTGAAAGAACTTGGTGATAATTTTTTAATGCTTCTTGAAGATAGAATTTTCCGTTTTTATCTGAACCCGCTTTTAATTGCTGGTATGATGCTTTTGCGTAATTCAAGTAGGTTGTTGATTTATCATGCTGGTCATGATCTACATCTACAAATTCAAGCGTACTTTTTGTGATGTGTGATGTGGGGGTGAGTTTTTTTTGAGAGCTCTTTTTTGACGATGCCCCAGAGCAAGTCTGTGTGCCAATAGGCAGCAAAAAACTCACCAATACGACGAATACTATGGTTATAGTCTCCAGATTTTTCTTTTTTTTGTTCATGTTTATGTTCATGCTTACCCCTTTATTATTTTGCACCGCTGAAAAAATTGTTCTAGGCTGCAGCGTAAATCAAGATTATTAATACGTTCCAGCATTGTTTTTTCGCTTTCACTGAGTGCTATTACTTTCAGAATAACATTTTTTTGTTCATCGCCTGCTCGGTAGACCGTCTGTTTTTTTAGTGTATCAGAACGGTGACCTGGTAAGTCCAAAAATTTAAATCTAATGCGCGTAATGCGCTCTGTTTGCAGGTATCTGTTGATCTTTTGCTTAAGCATGGGGGAGAGTAAAAAAAGCTCTTGGGCCCATGCTGGATGGGCTACTCCTAAAACAAGCACAGATTCTTCGATTTTTTCGATAATAACTTTGTCTTTCATGGGCCCGATAATCTCATCCCAATTTTTAAAGAGCGTTACTTTCCATTGGTGTTCCTGGGGAATAATCCCAAGTAATAATTCTTTTAATGCTTTTGCCATATATATTTTTTTTCCTGAGATTCTTTTTTAACTCTTTGTTACAAGTAAGTTAATATGATAAAATTCATCGTATGTCGAGCAAAGTTTGATATAATTTTACTATTTTACGTAATCTAAATTAATCTAAAAGGTTTTGTATGCAAAATCATTGGTTTGTTGTTTTACCGCCCATTCTTGTTGTCTTATTAGCATTTATAACACGACGTGTTTTATTTTCACTTGCGCTGGGCATTTTTTCTGCTGCGTTAATTGCACATGATTTTAATATTATACGCGTGTTTCCTGCAATCGGCTCTCGTATACTATCTATTTTAGAATTTGATAAATTGACGTCATATATATCTTTTTGGTCGTGCACAAATTTATTTCTGTGTTTATTTTTGCTGATTTTAACGTTTATTATCGTCATGATTCAGGCGTCTGGCGGAGGGTATGCCTATGGCGCATTTATTATGACAAAGCTGAAAAGTATAAAAAAAGCAGAATGCGCAACACTGACCATGTCATTATTCTTTTTTATCGACGACTACTTTAGCAGCTTAACCGTTGGTTCTGTGATGCAGCCGATTACCGATCAATTTAAAATCCCGCGGGTTAAGTTAGCGTTTCTGGTAAACTCTGTTGCGGCACCATTAGCTGTGCTGTTTCCTTTAACGACGTGGATGGCTGAAATTGTTGGGCAGTTCAGAAACTCAGGTATTGCATCGGTTATTACAGAAAAAACTCTCATCGCAGCTGACCCATTTTGGGTGTATACACACATGATCCCATTTTTGTTTTATTCGCTCATTGTCCTGGCATCATTATGGTTTATGGTTCTGGGACGACTGTCGTTTGGTATTGTTGCAGAACATGAAGCATTGGCTCGCAAGACAGGTGAAATTTTTGGTGGAAAATCTCCGGTTGTTCGCAGAATGTCTGAAATTTCAGATGAACAAAAAAAATCAAGCTCTATCGGTGATTTTGTATTCCCCATGGTTGTTTTGTTGGGTGTGATTGGTCTTGCCATGTTGTATTTTGGTGACTATACGCTATTTGGTGGCCAAAACGATTGTATGAGCGCAATCCAAAAAGCAAATATCTTTGCTGCGTTATTTATGGGAAGTCTTATTTCGGCATTTGTATGCTTGCTCTTTTTTATCGCCCGCAAAAAAATTGTTATTTCCCAGGTATATTCTATGGCACAAGAAGCGCTTGCATTAATGGGCGGGGCCATTATGGTACTGGTGTTAATTTGGACCTTAAGTTCTCTTTTAAAAGACGATCTGGCAACAGGACAGTATTTAGCGCAAAAATTAATAGGTTATATCGATATAGCATACTTTCCGTTAGTGTTTTTTTTAGTTGCTGTGTGTACGTCTGCTATGATGGGTTCTGCCTGGGGAACTATTGGTATGCTCGTGCCACTTGGTATACCAATGCTTGTTTCTTTTATGCATCTCACGCCGCCAGTTATACTTGCAGATATTTCTATGTTACTCCCATTATTGGGTGCTATAATTTCAGGAGCACTTGTGGGCAATCATGTGTCACCTGTTGCTGACGTTATGCTCATGTCTGCAACAAGTTCTGGTGCATATCATATGGATCTTGTTAAAGCACAAATTGGGTTTACCATTCCGACGATTATTTCAACGTCGTTGGCGTTCTTTTTGACCGGGCGATTATTACCCCTCTATGGTATCGCCAAAACAGCAGGCATATCGCTTGCTGCTGGTATCGGGCTCAATTTTGTTATTTTATTTGTGTTGCACGTGATTAATCGAGTGTCAACGCGATCATAATTATCGGTTTTTATGAAAAATTTACATATTTTTTGTAACTAATTGCAAAGAATATATTTTTTGCAACTCTAAACATAGAAAAAAACAATGCCAAACAAGACTTATATGTCTGTTTGTATAATTTTTAAGTTGATGGAAGCTTCAATGTTTAGATATACGATGCCAAAATTTTTTTTATTGCTTTTACTTATCTGGACACCTACTTCGAATGCTCTCTCAATGAGATCATTGATTTGCAATAAAACCACGGCGGGCCTCGTGGTTTTAGGTGGCTTACTTTTTTACTTTCACCAAGCAAGCTGTGAACCAAAAAAAGTTTTAAATGATGGTTTTCAAAATTTTGAAAATAAATTAGATGGTGAACTGAAGATAGTCACCGCCAATATTAATTTGATGCCAAAGGATCTTGACATTACAACTTCTGGTAATGCAGATGAACGAGCTCTACAAATTGCTGATGCATTGTTAAAACAGCATCCCAATACCGATGTGTATTTTTTACAAGAAATGTATGATGAGCAAGCAAGTGTAAAGTTAACTAAAAAAATGCAAGAATCTGGTTTTGATTATTATGCCGGACCAACCAAAGAACAATTAGAAAAGTACTGGAGTGAAAAAAAATATTCATTTTCATCAAAAGTAGCTGGAAATAGTGGTGAAGCTATTTTTGTTAGAAGAGACAGTGGCTTAAAGGTTGAATCATACGATGTTTTAGCTTTTTGTGAATATGGCGTTGAGGGAATTGGTGTTTTAGAAACATATGTGCCAAAAGGAGTTATTCACGTTAAATTATCAAGTAATGCAAGTAATGAAGGGAAGAAATCTATTTCCATATTTGGTTATCATTTACAAGCAGAGATTGGGCTCTTTGGATTATCCTATTTTGTACAAGGACAATGGTCAAAACTCCCGAAAACTATTTTTTCTGATATTATTCACGTGCAGCCTTTTCAGATGTTAAGAGAGAAGTTCCCAAATTATTTGGAAGAAATCAGAAAGAGCCAAATACAAGCTGCAAAAAAGTGGATCGACGATTTGCAACAGCAAGGGAAAATTGCAAATCACAGAGTATACATAGGAGATTTTAATCTTATCGCAGGATCACAAGAGTACAAAAATCTTCTAAAAGAACTTCGGGTAGTTCCCGCAACGGATCGTACTGATCTGGTCACTATAGGAAATCAAGCAAATACTACCTGGAGTAGGTTTGCTAGACCACTGTATCGTTTTGCTTGTAAATATGTAAATAACTACGGTTGGATGGATCTTGTTCTTGTTGATGCCACCTTAAAAAATAAGGTTAAAAGTGTTAGGGTTGTTGGTTTAAAAAATCTTCTAGGACAAAGCGTAACAGATCACGAATCGGTTTCTATGATACTTGAAAATGTCTTTTGATGGCTGAAATACGATCATAAAAGACGTGAGAACCAGGATGAATTGTCAAGATATGCCTGCCATCTCATGAGGAGTTGATGTGCCAACAAAAAAGCGCAACATGTAACGAGGACCAAAGGCACATATGAGCGCGGTTTTAATGTTTGTGCAGGTCTTCTAGCGTGATCTCGAATTTTATGCCCGCGTTTATGGAGTGATGCACGTTCATCTGCTGAGCGTTCACAGGTAAGACACAGGTCTGTGCAGCATTCAGCACCATAGCTCAAGAGCAACGCATCCAATTCGTCAGATGGGCTGAGCGATTTACGAAGATAGTGCAAAGGGGTATAACCCTCTACTGTACGAGCATTAATGTTGGCATCGAGCTCGAGCAACATCGTAATTAATTGATACGATTGTGCTTCACAAGCGAGATGGAGCGGTGATGCTCCTCCATCACCATTGTCATCAACAGTTATCGTTCCCCCGGCTCTGATCAGGAGTGTGCATATTTCCACAAGTTTGTTTTCTAATGCAGGGTTGCGTCTTCTTCGGTCTTGATTGAGGTACATGACATACATGCGTAACATACTTACGAGCGTGGTATCACCTGACGGGCGGTGTGTGAAGCGATTAATTTTGATGTTAAAATGAGGGTTATTGCGACCTCTTCCTAGTACATCGCGACAAGTGCCAATATCCAAGTGGTGTGCTGCTTTGTCAAGAAGCACATTGAGGTTTGGTTCATTGATGTCTATTCCGTCTACTACATCTTCTTCTCTTGATTCTTTACTATCCATTGCGTGCATGCCAACAAAAGACATGGTGTGCAACGAGCCTAAAACAATAAGAGAAAACAATAACTTTTTCATAGGACCTCCATTAAAACCGTGAAAACTTATAATTTTTGTTTATAAAACATATACCCAGTTTAGTTGACCAGTAAATAATGTCAAGTTGAATATTAATCACTGATAAATAATATAAATATTTTCTATTTTAAATCAATCTGTTTTGGTCTGAAAGTGCTGGTTTTTGTAACAAATTTCTTAACTGCTTTGATTTTTGACCATGTATGGTTATAATTACGATGTATTTTTGGCCATAGATGGTTGAAATTCACGGAAGATTTTTAAGTATTGTCGATGCTCATTTCGTCAGGCAAAAAATGAACCAAACCTAATCAGTAAATTAGTCAGATATCAGAGAAGGAGACCGATGAAGCGTTTAATTGATTATCATTTACGTGTATGGAAAGAGAGCCCATTGCGCCAACCTCTTTTACTGAGGGGTGCCCGTCAAGTAGGAAAAACGTATGCCGTGCGTGAGCTTGGCAAAACATTTTCTTCATTTGTAGAGATCAATTTTGAATCTAATAAAAAAGCAAAAACGATTTTTGACACTGATCTTGATCCTCACAGAATTTTGCGGGAAATTTCTGCTCTAACTGATAAAGAAATTATTCCCGGGCAAACGCTCTTATTTCTGGATGAAATTCAGACGATACCTGATGCTATTTTAGCGTTGCGCTATTTTTATGAGATCATGCCTGAACTTCATGTGATTGCAGCAGGGTCGTTGCTTGATTTTGCCATAGAGCAGGTGGGTGTTCCCGTTGGGAGAGTCCAGTTTTTGTACATGTACCCAATGTCGTTTATCGAATTTTTAAGCGCTCTTGGACACAATATAATTATCAAAGAAATTTTGGCTCATCCAGTTGAGAGAGAAATGTCCGGAGTTATTCATGATAAAATTCTCGGATTACTGGGGAGTTACTTAGCGATAGGGGGGATGCCACAAGCAGTTGCTTGTTGGAAAAATATGCAGAATTTGCATGCATGCTCTCAGATACCGCATACACTGGTTGCCGCGTATCAATATGATTTTATAAAGTATGGGAAAAGTCATCAAATCAAATATCTTGATGTGCTCTTTTCGCACATTCCCCAGCAGCTTGGAAAAAAATTTAAATACAGTCTTGTTGGAGATTTTAGAAAAAGAGAGCTTGAGCCCTGTCTTGATCTTCTGGTTACTGCAGGGGTTGTACATCGTGTCATGCATACTGATGCTCACGGTATACCCCTAGGAGCACAAGCAGATCTGGATACATTTAAAGTAATTTTTATCGATGTTGGATTAAGTCAATTTGTTCTTGATCTTAAAACAGGTGATTGGCTCTTAAACCCGTTAGAAGTTTTTATCAATAAAGGCATGCTCGCTGAATCGTTTGTTGGACAAGAACTTATTGCATATGAGCATCCCATGAAAAAATCAAAGTTATATTATTGGAAACGGGACGCTCGTGGGAGTGAAGCAGAAGTAGATTATGTTATTCAGCATGAAAGACAGATTATTCCCATAGAAGTTAAGAGTGGGAAGGGCAAAACCCTGAGAAGCACGCAGACTTTTTTGGAGAGCCATCATGAGAGTCCCTACGGTATACGATTTTCAACCAATAATTATTCTGTGCATGAAAAAATTTACTCATATCCGTTATATGCAATAGCTAAAGTTTTTGTTGACGGGGATAAAGACGTTAAAGCATCGATAAACTTTTTGATTTCACAGATCTCATAGCAATTTTAATTTTGCCCAGTAAAAAGCCTGCGATATTTGCAAATATCGCAGGCTTTTTACTGTTTTCTTAACAAGATCGCAAGGACAAGAGAACGAGATTTTGGTCTTGGAACTCGGATGCTTGATGTGTGCATCTTTGGTTAACTGAACCTGCAAAATATATATAATTGCAAATAGAAAAATACTTGTGTTAAAATAATAATAATAAGCGAGAAAGAGCTTTTTTTAGACTTTAGAGATAATTTTTAGAATAGGGGCATCTTATGACAAATACTAGGATAAACAAGACGTTATTAAACAAAAACCTGCGGCTAGCGTTTGTGCTTGGTTGTATGGTGATGTTTGGCAATGCAGCTAAAACAGTGACGACTGCTCCTCAACCTACCTGGAAGCCAATAACAAATTTAACACAAACAGTCGTAACACAACCGGTGGTGACAACGCCCGTTAACTGTTTACTGATCATGCCTGATCCTGCAAATGCGACGGGTAACGTTCTTTTGGGTTATAATGGGGATCAACTCATAACAACGCCGGTACAACTTCCTATTAACCCCAACGCTGTCTATCCAAACTACTTTTTTAACATTACGCCATTACCGACAGCACACCAATATACTATTCAAGATGGCTCAGATACGTACATGCTTATGATGCCCCCCCCCTGCGCAGGTTGCACAGACCGCTGTACAGGGCCGTTTTGCTCAAGTGCAAAAGCTGCAGGATCCGCCAAAATTTGTCCCAAACCCATCGAGCGGTCAGAGCGCATTTCCTTGGGTGATCACGCCAGTTATAGGAAAATCTAACGTTTTTACTATAAGTACCCCTGGCGGGCAATACTTTCATTCGATGGTTCAGGTTACTGACCCGGGTACGGGCGGGACCGGATTTCAGTTTCAGATACTTGTTTTGCAATAAATAATTAAAAAACTAAAAAAGCCTGCGATGTGAGTCGCAGGCTTTTTTAGTTTTTTACTATCAAGAATAAGAGAACGCGAGATGTTATGTATCTCGATGAGATTAGTCTCGGCGTTTTCTGTCAGCAGGCTTAAGATAACGTTTTCTCAAGCGAAGTGACTTAGGAGTTACTTCGATAAGTTCGTCGTTATTAATCCAGTCTAACGATGATTCTAACGTCATAATACGTGGAGTAATAAGTTTAACCGCTTCGTCAGTACCTGAAGCACGCATGTTGGTTAGCTTTTTGCCCTTGGTTGGATTCACATCAAGATCATTATCTCTGCTGTGTTCACCAATGATCATGCCTTCGTATGTTTCGTCACCAGGAGCAACAAACAGCACGCCACGTGGCTGTAGGCCGTCGAGTGCATAAGCTGTAATTTGACCCTGTTCCATTGAAACTAAAGAACCTTTGGTTCGTCCAGGAATATCGCCTACATACGGTTCATAGCCCATAAATCTATGATTCATGAGACCTGTGCCACGGGTATCAGTTAAGAATTGACTTCTAAAACCGATCAGACCTCGTGCAGGAATCTTGAACTCAAGTTTAATTTTTTTTGAACCATGGAGTTCCATGTTTTGCATAAGAGCGCGACGCTTACCAAGGTTTTCCATAATGATCCCTTGGTGGTCTGCGTCAACGTCAATCGTAAGTAATTCGATTGGTTCGCATTTTTCGCCATCGATAGTCTTGTAAATAACTTCAGGTGCTGAAAGTTGCATCTCAAAGCCTTCACGACGCATCGTTTCAATCAGAATACCAAGGTGCAATTGACCCCGGCCAGATACTTTATAGGTTTCTGGTGAGTCTGTCTCTTCAACACGTAATGCAAGGTTGGTCTTGGTTTCTTTGAATAAACGATCACGGATGTGACGTGATGTCAGTAATTTGCCTTCTTTACCAGCAAATGGGGAGTTGTTTACTGAGAAATAAACAGACAGTGTTGGTTCATCGACTTCGATATACGGCAATGGGTTTGGTTTGTCGATATCGCACAATGTTGAACCAATGGTTAACTCTTCTTCAACCCCAGCGATTGCGACGATGTCACCAAAATATGCTGATTCTACTTCATCGCGCTGCACGCCTTTAAAGCGATAGAGCTTGGTAATTTTCATGGGCTTGCTGACTTTATCGCCTTTGCATGAGATAAATTGTTTGCCCAATGAAATTGAACCGCTAAAAATACGGCCAACACCAATTCTACCAAGATAGTCTGAATGATCTAAGTTTGTAATCAAGAGTCTCAGATCGTCGATCTCTTCTTTTGGTACGGGGATATGCTCTAAAATTGCTTGAAATAATGGCTGTAAGGTACCTTCGTAACGAGTTTTATCAAATGATGCGTAACCGTTACGTGAAGATCCATAAAGAACCGGGAAATCAAGTTGTTCTTCTACGGTTGCCAAGTCTAAGAAAAGATCATGAACCATGCCTTCGGTACGTTCAATATCTGCGTCTTTTCTGTCGATCTTATTAATCAAGACGATTGGTTTTAAACCAAGCTGAAGAGCTTTTTGAAGAACAAATCGTGTTCCTGGCAGTGGGCCTTCTGCTGCGTCAACAAGCAATAAAAACCCTTCGACCATTTGTAATGTTCGTTCAACTTCGCCACCAAAGTCCATGTGACCAGGTGTGTCGACGATATTGATCATATTGCCATCAGGAAGCGTGATAGAGGTATTTTTTGCCAAAATGGTAATACCGCGTTCTTTTTCAAGATCGCCTGAATCCATAACACGACCAATACCTTCTGCGTTTTCGCTAAAAGTTCCTGATTGTTTGAGCATTTCGTCGACCAAGGTTGTTTTTCCATGATCCACGTGTGCGATAATAGCAATATTGCGTAAATCTAGTCTTTGCTTAAAACTCATTTTTCACCAAAATAATTTCGAAATAATCTAAAGATATTTAAAAAAACTTATGGAAGAAGACGTTTAAACCTTCTCCCATAAGTTTTTATACATAAATTTTTTTATATATATACGTTTTTATTACATGTGTCCGGAGCAGAACGGCAAGAGTGCCATGCTTCGAGCAATTTTGATTTGTGTCGACAAAAACCGTTGATGAAAAAAGCAGTTACCAGAAACGCGTGAAGGTAAGATCTTGTTTCGTTCTGTTAAGAATGCCCTGAGCAAGTTGGTGTTTTTATAATCCAACAAAACTTCTTGGTCGTCTTTTCCGCAGAAACGGCAGTGCTTTGGACCCAAATACGATTGTTTACGAATTTTCTTTTTGAGTAAACGAGAGCTTACTTTTACTTTAACTTTTGACATATCTATTTCTTTCTTAAAAATTATTTGTCTTAATTGTCCATGTCATCGTCAAGATCGTTATTGTCAACGGTCTTGAGCAAGTTGTCCATTTTGTTTTCTTTCAGAAAAGAGTCAAGATTTCCTGATCTTCCTGTATCAACTGAATCTGGGCGTTGATAAACAGATGGAGCACTGTTTGCAAGCTTAGTTGAAACATGACGTAAAACGAATTCAGTACATTTGAATTTTAAGAAGTTATCGATTTCTTTGATCACTTCGCCGACATTGGCTTTTGGAAGTTTGAAGCGGGCAAGCACAAACATGCCGTATTCGGATTTGTTCACAGGGTACGCAAGGCGTAATTTTCCCCATTTATCAAACGCGTCTACGCTGCCTTGAGCGGTGCCAACATGCTTATCAAAGAACTTTTCGAGCGTTGAAAGCTCGTCGTTGGTTATTTCTGTGCGCGCAAGCACAAGTGTTTCATAACGTAACATAATAAAAAGGCTCTCCACATTAAAAGATTAATAACGTACAAGAGGAGATAGCAACAACAAGTAACAATACTATTTGTTATGGTCGCTAATGGAACCCCTGATTTACAGAAAATCTTTATAATGCTACCAGAAACAGCTTATTTTGCAATATATTACGCGAGTTTTTGGTATTTATAGATAACTTTCCCAATAATTCTGAAAGTATCTTTACCGCGAACAATAGCAATCGGTGCTTTTTTATGGTTAACCGACTCTAAAACAATAAAGTCGTCCATAAAATTGATTTGCATAATGGTGCGAACAGGGTTTTCGTTGCCATATTCAACAGCGACGATATCACCTGAATTGGTCCATGTGCCCGGTGAAACGATTAACAGGTCACCCTTAACAAAGTTTGGAGCCATAGCAGTGTCTTCTATTGAAAGACAGAACATGGTATTGTCAGCATTGCCAAAAACAGGAACAAATTGATCTTTGTAGCCGGTTGCGATCTGCATCATTTGATTGTTGTATTCTGATGGGTTTGCAGGAATTTGTCCCATGACAGGAACAACATTAAGTTTGAGTTCTGGATTGGCTGCTTGTTTTGCAAGCAAGTCTTCAGAGATATTAACCTGAGCATTAATATTGTCGGTACGTGTTCTTGCGTGTTCAAACAAATCTGTTGGATCTAATTCAAAAGCACCAGCAAGTTTTTTTAACGCATCTTCGTTCCAACGGCGTGTACCGTTCTTGATGTGCGTCAAATAACTTTCTGACATACCGGTCTTTTCAGCGAGAACTTTTGTTGTCCAGCGCCTTTCTCTGAGTAATTCTTTAACTTTTAAACGTGTTGAAATCATGGCATAACCCCCTTATACAACGTGATATTACAATAATACTTTACAATTTATTTTAGTTTCCATTTTGCTTCTATTTGCTTTTATCATGTTGCTTCTATCATGTTGCTTCTATCATGAGCATCTACCTACAATGTCTCATTACAGTCTCATTACAATGCCTCAAGAAACGACAGATTTCCTGATTCATTTAGTTCTATTATAAACAATTCTTTCAGTTCGTCAAGAGCCTGTGTATAAAATTTTTGTTTAAAAAACAGGCTATTTTTGTTATTAATTTCAGTTTTTACATTAATTATTGGGTTTATCTATGTTTTTTCTTTGCAAAAGCATTAAAACATGATAGTTTACTCTCCCGCATGAGATATTTTTGTATTTTTTTTGATATTTATATCACTTTTAAATAATTTTTGATGAATTCGAGGTTTATATGGTTTTTTTTACGAGAATTATGAGAATAAAGATAGTATTGGTTTTTATGGTTTGGATGCTTTTGCCAAGCACTATTTTTGGCATGATAAGTCCAATATCCAATGATTTTGATCGCGAGGCGTCGGTATTAAAACTTGATTTTGAAGTGTCCGAACGAGATGCTGACGATGAAAAAAAAGCTGAAAAAGAAGATGCTGAGGACAAAGTAGCTGCTTTGAAAAAGCAACGTTTTTTTGGTGGGATTAATTATTTACAAGAAACAGTACTTAAATATTCGTCGGGACAACCAGTTGAGGGTGCACACATTATAGTCGGAGCAGTATCTAACGATGGTAAACTTGCAGCCTGTGGACAGCTTGATGATAATTATGATGGGACTGGGCGATGGGTTGAACATATTCTATTGATTGATCTTCTTTCAGGTAAGGTTCTCAACACATTAGATTACGTGTTTGATCGAGATTATGAACATTCGCGCATCACATTAATAAAATTTTCGGCAGACAATCAATTCATTTTTGCACATTCAACACACAAGAACGAGTGTGTGGTGGTTTGGCAATGGAATGCTGAGCGTAGACGGTATGTTTTCTATGATCGCTTTATTGTGCCAGAAGCGTCGAGCGTTGTCACAGACGTTACGTTGAGCAAGAACGGCGAATTTATTGTGCTTGGTGATAGCGCAGGATTAGTCAAAGTTTTTCGTCGAGGGTTGCCTGGTAATGGCATGCGTTTCTTTTCGTATCAAGGGCAAGGTAAAATTTTGAATTACTTTGCGGCAAAAAGGTTGAGAGCCCCCATCCAAAAAATTTGGTTTTTGTCTGACCATGTTGTCCAGATAAAAATAAAGAATAACAACAGAGAGAGCTTTTTTCTGGATATTTCAGAAAATCTTTTTCTTTTGGAGAGAGATTTAGAACGTTTTCTCACGATAAAAAAAATAAAAACAGCTGTTGCCCAGTCGTATAACAATGTTTTTCCGGGACCAGATGTAGAAGTACGCGTTTCATGCAATCGGTTTAGCCAGCCGGATATGTATGGAATCCAGACAGTGCTCTCTATTATTTCTTTTTATAGAGGATCTCTTTTTCTTAAAGCTTATTGTGAAGTTGGTGCATATAAAATTTTATATAATGGAACTGTTGAAAAAGTTGCGGTACTTGATGGAGATCTTTGTGGTTATGCTTCAAATTTTGGATATGTAAATGACTATGCAAACTACAGTATCACTATCGTAGAAGATGCCCGTATGACGGTTAAAGTATTTGATAATACAGGATCTTTTTGTGGCATGGTTACTCTTGACCCTAAATGTGAGTGTATTGGCAACCCTGTATTTAGTGGTGAAAATCTGTCTTGTCTTGTTAAAACTCCGGACGACACTATTAAGCTTATGCGGTGGACTTTTTTAAGCGCACCGAAAAAAACGTTGTTGCATAGTGTACGAGATCGAGAAACGCGCGGCCGCTTGCCTCGTAAAAAGCTGCAAATTCCAGCGCCAGCAAAATCGATTCAAGCTTTTTATGGTGATGCAATTTCAGTCCCAATAACCGGACCAGTTCGTACGTTACGAGATTTTCGCCAACAATAATATTTTTTTTATATTATTTTGTTAATTTTTTGATGCTAGCAAAGTCGTTTAAGCAAGATACTGATTAAAATCCAGAGCGATTCGCTGGCAAAAATCCCTGAGCACAGGGGTAGGTAACGATCTTTATCTTTTGGTAGTAACGAGATAAGTCCGCCCAAGACTAGGCACAGTGTGATGCTATTGGGCATGATAATCCCACCAAACGTCATCGTAGGGCTGATTTTAAATTTTTTCAAAATTAATCCGTATAAAAAACCAAAGAAAATAACATACTGATTAAAACTGAGCGTTTGAATTAAAAGTGCTTTCGATTTTCCACGTTGGGCAAAAAGATCAGCAGAGCCGAGTTGTAAATGTGTGAATAACAGCCACAAAATTCCCCCAATACACAACGATACGGCAATCAGCCCTATCCATTGTGCTCGATGTACTCTTTTTTCTTCTAAATCGCAAAATTGACCTGTTTTATAATCGAATAACAAGTCTGTCGCTGTAGCAGCACACACGTGAAAAAAAACACAGATCATCGTAAGTTGCATAAAGCTTGGCTTAAACAGCAAGATCATCGGGATCATGATAAATGTCGAAAATCGTCCGAGCTGAACTTGTCCAATTTTACCGCCGATAATACTGATATGATACGTTGCCAGAATCATAAAAACCAGCATAGTAACTTGAGATATTAAAGAAAACTTAAAGTACCAGAAAAAGATAAAAAAGCTGCTGAGTGCGATAAAGGGCTCAATGCGAAAAAGTATTTGTGACAAATTATCAAAAAATTTGTTAGGTGTAGGGGATTTACTGGATAACGTGCTAAACGGGTTTGTTTTATTTGCTCTATGCGTATTCAAAAAACCTAAACTTTTCTTGATCCCGTTAAAAAGTGCTTGTGGATAGCGCAAGCTGCCTGCAATGACTTCTGAAAGAACAAGCCCACTGCAAAAAGCTGTAGCAAACGCTTCATGGGTGAGCACGGGAAAGAGATGAACAGGTAAATAGTCGGCGTGATAATTTAACGGTAATAAAACAAGATATTTTGAGATCATACCAACAAGAAGTGGGATCGTGACGGCTAGGCCCGTTGTATAACCAAGGGCAAAAAGAATGGGTGACGCTGCAATTGCTACATCTTGTCCAAATATGCTCGGAAAGAACGTGAGTGTTTTTGGGATAATCCCACGAATGTGCAGAAAACCATCACGTAACGCACAAAAAAGCCCCGTACCGACGAGTCCAATGGTAAGACTTTTGGCTTGCTGAGATTGAGCTTGTGAGGTAATAACGTTATAGGTGAGTTGACTCACTGGAAAGGGCAGCTTGTCTTCGACAAGTAATTTATGTGAAATCGATTGGCCAATCCAAATGCCCAATGCTCCAGCTGCAAAGCTGATTGTACTGATAATCGTACAAAAATACCAGGGGTTTGCCAGCCATTGCTTAAACGTTATGGGATCGAGAAAATAGAGCATGGGGAGCGCAAAGCCGATACCTGTTGCGATAATCCCGCCGCCAGACGCTATTGCTTGAATTAACACGATCTCTTGTCGCGCTTGAATTGACGACGATGGCTTTTTTAAGATCTTAAATAACATGCTGGTTATCAGGACGATGGTGGGCGCTATCCAAGGACCAATCATCGTAGCAATGGATATGTATGCCAAGATTGCAGCTGAAATTATCGAAAAAAATATCCCAAGCCCGATAACCAAAAAATTCATAAAATTCCCCTTTTTTCTCTCTTTTTCTCGTTTTTACTGTAAATTTTTCAAAAAAATCGTAAAATTCTTGTTCTGATTGGAAAATTTTTGCTTATAAAATTCTTCCTGTCAAATGGGGTACAAGAAAATATATCTAAAAACAAGCGATTTTTGTTGCTTTCTGGGTGTATAAAAAATTACAATTAGAAATAATGAGTATGTTGGGTGTTATATGTGGGCGATAAGCAAGAATAGACAATTAAAAAGACAATTAAAAACAGCTAAAAAAAAATAAGAATCGTACGGACGGAGATCATGAGTATGTTAGGGCGTTACAAAAAATTTGCAATATTTACCATGATCCTTTTGGCGGTGATATTCGTCGGAAGGAAGGCTTTGTACTGGTTTGGGATTTGGCAGTTTCCGCCTGGACAAGAAGTTGTCGGCCGAATAAGCCGGTACCCATTTCCACGCACAGGATCGTCGTATAATTTCAAGCGTATGATTGAGCTTGTTGATGCGAGTCGAGAAGTTCGCACAGCGTTTTATGCCTATTTTACTGAAGGATCTACAAAGAAACAAATCGATCAGCAAATTGATATTGATGCGCTGAAAGAGTTGTTAGTTGAGCTTTATCGAGAACGCGTTCGTCTTCGAACATTTCTTCAAGATGTAAAGGGTGATCAAAAAGAACCGTTGACGGTAAAAAATCGACGAGCTCTTTTGTATTATCTTAAAGTTTTAGGTAAGTGCACTGCTGATCTGGAAGCTATTATTCGTAAAGTCTAAATAAAATAAAGGAGATTGTATGGCAAAGTATGGAAAAGAATCTCAAGAGGTTGTCGAGAAAACCATGGAAAAATTTAAAGCACACACTTTGAAATCGGGCAAATCAGGAAAGCTCGTAAAAACACGCGAACAGGCTGTTGCAATTGGGCTTTCGGAGGCACGAGAAAAAGGTATTAAAGTTCCAAAAAAGAAGTAAGAGACTATTGAGTTCACGGATTCCCAGCCGACGCTTATCCACGCCTTTCCTCCTACGCCCAGGTGGCTACGAAGGACAGGCCGGCTTGGCAAACTACGGAGGACAGGCACCACGAACGGACAAGAATAATCAAACTAAGTCTCAACTAAAATACTATAATAAAAGAAGAGCCGCTGGAGAATACCAGCGGCTCTTCTCGTTGGTGTAAGAAATTTTATTATTATTATGTTTGAGGCATGAGTATGTGTAATAATGCTTCTTCAACGTTATCGACAAACACGAGATTAAGACCCTCAGAGATTTTATCCAAGCCCACAAGATCTTTTTCGTTGAGTTTAGGCAAAATTACGTTGATCAAACCATGTTGTTTTGCAGCAAGCATTTTTTCTTTGAGCCCACCAATCGGTAACACAAAGCCTTGTAAGTTTAACTCACCGGTCATTGCATATTCCCCGCTAATCGCTCGCTTGGTAAACGCCGAAAGCACTGCTGACAATAAAGCGATACCTGCAGAAGGGCCGTCTTTGGGAATTGCCCCTGCAGGAAGGTGAATGTGAATATCGTATGTCGTAAACATGCTATTCTCGATACCAAAGAGTGCTGCATGAGATTTTGCATACGTTACTGCCGCTTGCGCCGATTCTTTCATAACATCGCCTAGTTGTCCAGTGAGAAGTAATTTACCCGTCCCTGGCATGATCACTGCTTCAACAGGTAAGATTTCGCCGCCATAGGGGGTCCATGCAAGACCATTAGAGACGCCAATCTTAGCCAATTTTGTGATGGTTTCGATAGGGACGCGGCGAGGACCAAGATAGGTGCCTATATTCTCAGTGGTAAATTCGAGATTTTTTTTATTTTCAACGAGTGCGCGTGCATACTTCGAACATAATTTTTGAATATAGCGCGAAAGATCGCGCACACCAGACTCGCGCGTATACCCATTAATGAGTTCGTTTATAACAGACTTGCTAATCTCAAGTCCTTTGTTTTCTAATCCAGAATTAAAGAGAGCTTTTTTTATAAGATGTTTGTGTGCAATCTCAGATTTTTCTTCATGGGTGTACCCAGACACTTGGATAATCTCCATGCGATCTCGCAATGGTCCAGGTATTGACGACAGATCGTTTGCTGTTGCAATAAACATAACTTTTGAAAGATCGTAGTGGACGCCGAGATAGTTATCGTAAAAAGCATTATTTTGTTCAGGATCCAAAACTTCCAGAAGTGCCGCCGATGGGTCGCCACGGTTGGTCATCCCAATTTTATCAATTTCATCGATAATAATTAAAGGGTTACTGCTGCCTGACTTACGCAGTGCTTGAACAAATCTGCCCGGTAAAGCGCCAACGTAGGTTCGTCGGTGCCCACGAATTTCTGATTCGTCATAGACGCCACCAAGTGATATTCTGAAGCTCTTACGTCCAAGACTGAGGGCAATCGATTGAGCAAGCGATGTCTTGCCAACGCCAGGAGGTCCTACAAGACATAAAATAGGAGCGTTACAATCTTGTTTTAACGCTCGCATAGAGAGAAAATCAAGAATACGGTCTTTAATTTCTTCAAGTCCGTAATGTTTTTCATCAAGAATATCTTGAGCGTGTTTAATATTAATCGTATCTTTGGTAAAAATCTCCCAAGGCATGCCCAGTAACCATTCTAAATGATTACGAATAACAGCCGCTTCCATAGATTCTGGCGATGTTTTTTCAAGGCGACGAAGTTGTTTGTTAGCTTCTGTTTTTGCTTCTTCGGTCATCGGAAGTGTTGATAGTTTTGTTTTTAAGTCATCAAGTTCAGAGTCGGTTTCTTCACCGAGTTCTTTTTGAATAGCTTTGATTTGTTCTCGTAAATAATATTCGCGTTGTGAGCGGTTAATTGACTCGCGCGCGTTATTACGAATTTTATCTTGGACGCTTGAGATCTCAAGTTCGCCTTGTAGATTGTCGTAGATCCCCTGTAATAATTTAGGTAAAGATTCTTGTTCAAGCAGTGCTTGAGCTTGCGCGACGTTAAGATTAAGATGCGAGAGAATAAAGTCAGCAATTCTTTCAGGGTCGTCAATTTGTGCAAGAATTGCTTGAAAATCAGGGCTAAAGATCCTGCCTGATGATGAAATTTTTTCGATTAAGATTAATAAATTACGAATGAGGCGATCAATTTCAGCTTGGTCGTACTCTTGTTGTTCAGATATATTAATACGGGCTTGTAAGAGATCGTTATCAGAAAGTATTTCTTCAACATTACCCTTACACAAACCCTGTGTTAAAATTTTTAACCCGCCCTCAGGAAGATTCATGACGCGCATGATATTCCCGATTGTACCTGTTTTATGCAAGTCTTGGATGCCTATCGGCCCATGATAATTTTCTGATTGCTGTTTTGCAGCAAGGAGCAATATTTTTTTGCTTCCATTGAGCGCAGACTCAATTCCTTTGATAATTTTTTCATCCAAAATTAACAGTGGAACAACCATGTGTGGGAAAACTACCACATCGATTGTTGGTATAACTGGTAATATTTTTGGAATTTCTTCATGGTCGTGCTGAAACTGTTCGCGGTTCTTGTTTTTTTCCATGGATCCCCCTCCCATCCCCGTATCGGTGATAGAAATTTCCCGCCCTAAAAAATAATACGCTGAGTGCCAAAACACGAAGCGCACAGGAATCATCTTCCTGTTTGTCCTATTCAAATCATAAAAGATTTGTTTTTGCTAAGGCAAGAGTCTTGCTAAGATGTCACAGTATTGTAGTGTAAGAATCGGCATTTTCAATATTGTGTTTTATTGTGTTTTTTTGTTTTGATAAAAAAATAACAGCCAGAATTTTTTTATTATTATTAAAATAGTTATGTACCGTATGTATACATGGGAGAGTTTATGGAAAAAATTAAGAAACTAGAAAAAAAACTAGAAGCAGTAGAACTCAAAAAAAATTTTATATCCGGTGGTGACGTCTTAGAAATCTTAAAAAACATAAATATGAGCTTTGAACAAAATAGATCATACGCGATTACCGGGGTTTCTGGCAGTGGCAAATCGACGTTATTGCAACTGTTAGGAGGTCTTGACACTCCCACATCGGGGACAGTTTTATTGGATGGGCAAGATATTTTTACCTGGAGACCGTCAGAAAAAAATCTGTTTTTTAATCGTTCGATTGGGTTTGTCTTTCAATTTCATTATCTTATTCGAGAACTAACGGTACTTGAAAATGTTATGCTCATGGGTTTTATCAAAAATACAGACAAGAAAGATTGTTTAGCTCGAGCACGCGAGGTACTCTCTGCAGTTGGGGTCGACCATAAACGTAATAATTATCCTACAGAACTATCGGGCGGCGAGCTCCAGCGCGTTGCTGTTGCTCGAGCAGTGTTTAATAGGCCCGCGTTTTTACTTGCTGACGAACCAACCGGAAGTTTGGACGAACATAATGCCCAGCTTTTGGTACAATTGCTTTTGAAATATCAACAAGAATGGGGGATGGGTTTGATTATAAGTACGCATGATAAAGAAGTTTATAGTAACATGAGCACGGTGTATCACTTGCACGAGGGCGTCTTATCGCTTGTAAAACAGGCATGAATGCTTTATGATAGGCGCGTTCGAGATATATTTTATAGTAAATTTGAAAGAAAATTATGAGTTTGCATCTTAATAAAAAAGCGATCTTAAGAAATACAGCCCAAGTTGGCGGCTTGACGTTCTTGAGCCGCATGTTAGGTCTCGTACGCGAAGCGCTCTTAGTCAGATTTTTTGGGATCGGGGCGATCTCAGACGCTTTTATTATGTCATTTAGAATTCCTAATTTTTTTAGACACGTTTTTGCCGAAGGCGCGTTAAGTGCATCGTTTGTTCCTGCGTTTGTAAAGACCGTCAAAGAAAACAATCGCCGAGAAGCAAGTGGACTCATGTCGATATCGTTTCTGTTTTTTGAAGGTATCGTTTTACTGTTATATGCTTTTGTGTTTTTTAAAACAGAGTTTGTTATCACTATGATCGCTCCGGGCTTTTCGCCTGAGCAAACGGGATATGCGATCCCGTTTTTACGTATTTTATTCCCGTTTTTGTTTTTTGTTTCAAGTAGCGCTCTTTTTGCAGGGGCGTTACAGTCGGTAAACCATTTTTTTGTTCCTGCTTTTGGCACCCCTCTCTGGAACATGATCTATGTTGCAACGTTATTACTGTGTTTGTCGTATAATTTATCGCCGATGGTTGTATGCTTTGGTATTATTCTTGGCGCGTTCGTTCAATTTTTCTTACATATGGTTGTTTATTTCAAGCATCACTTTACGTTTGGCAAAATTGATGCGATTTCTATTGCTGGTTTCAAGTCTGTATTGAGCAAATTCTTACCCTGTCTGTTTGGTGTCAGCATTGTCGAACTTAATTTGTTTGTCAGTGGCATTGTTGCTTCGTACTTACCTAAAGGCTCGATTTCAATCTTATATTACGGCAGTCGGTTTATGAATATTCCGTTAGGCATGTTCGCGGTTGCTTTATCGAGCATTTTGTTGCCACACTTTTCACGCGTCGTTCTCTTTGCACCAAAGCGCCTGAATTTTTATATTCTTGAAGTCACCAAGCTTGTTACATGGGTGATTATTCCAGCGACGTTATTTCTCATGTTCGTATCAGAAAATTTATTTAAAACACTCTTGGGATCAAAGGCTGATATTAATCAAGTTATGCAAGCCAAATGGATTTTGATTTTATATTTACTTGGCCTGATATTTTTGTGTTTAAATAAAATCTTGCTCAGTGTTTTTTATGCCCTCAAAGACACATGGTCCACAACGATAGCAGCTATGATTTGTGCTTTTGTTAATTTAGCAGGAGATATTATAGGTATGCATTTTTGGGGAGCTTATGGGATTGCTGCTGCAAATACTATTGCTGGTATCGTCATGACCGGCCTGTGTTTTTTCTTTTTACATACGCGCCACGGATTTAAGTTTTACTCAGGTAATTACTTTAACTTTTTGGGGCGCTATATTGTCCAGTTACTTGTTGCTGGCGCGATATGTGTCGTTATATTTTTAACGATTATTAATCGTGTAGCTCTTGGTGATTGGCACAACTTTTTCACGGTAGGCTTTGGGTACTGGATACTTGCAATAGTTCTAGGCTTTGTGCTGATGGGGCTTATGTTTGTGAGTAAACGATTGTTTTCTGTTGAGTTATATTTTTTGAATAAATAGCTCGAGTTTGATAAAACTGGTGTGAGAATAACAGAAGCAATAATAAAACAATATTGCATAGCAAATTGTGTTGCGATTGATTGATGTGTGAGCCTTTAGGCGGCATTTAATTAGGCCAATGCGAGGCTTCCGCTGCTTTGGTCATATAAAAAATCTGGTTTTTGTTCATACCGTGAGATCTTTACTTTTCTCGATCAGAACATTAACCTGAGGGAATCAAAAAAAACAGTTTTAAAACAGTTTTCTCGTATCAAAAAAGTTCAAAATTCGTAGAAAGGAGTAGTCTATGTCGCAAAACATGTCGCAAAAATGGTATTGCAAATATCTCTTTTTAGTAGTTGTAGGCCTACTATTTTTCGTTGTCCAACGAATTGATGCATCAGTAAAAAATGACTTTCTCCCGCCACCAACGGCGCGAGCAGCGGCGATTATCGCAATGATTCAAGAGAAGCAAAAACAAAATACGTTAACCGACCAGGAACTTCTCGCATTAACTGATGAATTTCAACAAGAAAAAACACGGTCAATTCAAGCAGCTGAAAAAGATTCAGCGTCCGTCAAAATTAATTATGGACCAACAGTATTTGCGGGCGCTAACCAGTTTTATCTTGGTGCACTTGGAGCGCCGGATAATACATTAGCTAATGTACAAGACAAAACGCTTGTTCGTGCTAGTATCATGGGAAATCCAGGAACTGCTGTTATGAACTTTACGCCACTGGCCGGTTCTATGGTCAACATTAATGGTGCTGTTGGCACGAATAATCAATTAATTTTGGTAGCCAGCCCCTTGCAAAGTAAAGCTATTCAGAAGTTAACGTTGTTAAACGCTATTCAGCCTGTTGCAGCAATTGCTCCTGCTGTTCCTACGGTAGCCAATGGCTCTCTTAATACCATCGTTGTCTTAGAAGATGTTCTTGGTGGAACATCAGTGACGACTAATCAAACGAATATGATTCAAGATGCAGGAATTCCAACATCTCAAGAAATTACGGCGCCGGTTGCAGCCCTTGCAGCATCTGCTGACACAATATTTGCGGCTGTTGCTCCTGGCGTGCCCGCGCCGGGGAACGTTTTTGGCCAAGTAAATTCAGGGATTGTTCGGTTGCAAAAAACAACAACGGGGGTAACGGCTCCTGCCACGCGTGATTTGCAAGTTCTTATGACCAGTGGTTCTGGGTTTGGCGCAGGTCCTGCGTATGCCATTGATTTGACAGCTTCTCCGACAACAGCTGCTTATGTGCCAATAAATACAGGTGTTCGATTTTCTTTTACCTCCAATAGTGGGATGCCTACTGTGGCCAGCGGGATAACAATGGCTCAACTAGGTCCGGTTGTTGATATGTATTGGGATAGTACGCTTGCTCGCTTGTACGTAGCTCTTTCAGGAGCAACAGGAGTAGCTAATACTAATCCCCCTGGGGCTAATAAAGGCGGTGTTATTTCTTTGTTGGTTGGCCGCATTGATCCAACGCTCAAGCAAATGTTCTTGAGCCCTGTCGTAGACTTTCAACTTGCGGGTCAAAAAATTGCCCCTCTATTAACTCTTAATAGTGACGAACAGATTATTGGTTTTAATGCTGATGACGCAACCAAGCATGTCGCATCGCTTTTTAAAGTTCGTGTCATGCACACAAGCACTGGTCATGACTACGTGATTGTCAATGGTGGTGTTACGGGGATTACAACAACAAATCCACTGAATACCCAAGTGTATGCGCTTCCTGTAGTTCCAACATCTGCGACTGCAGATCCAAAACAAGTTGGATTATTGGCAAAACAAGCAACTATCGCAACAAACCCATTTGTTATTGTTTCTGCTGCGGGCGATTTACTCACCAATAAATCACCTGCTGCCGTTGTTGGCCAGGGTGCGGGATTACCGTCAGCAGATCAAACTCAGCAAGTTACTGATATGCGTATTGTTGGCGATACCGTGTATATTTCTGTATCGGGCGATCGATCTAACAATAATAAAAACGCCGGTATTTTTGCGAGTACTGCGCTGTTTGATCACAATGGGATTATTCGTTCGTGGACTCCATGGCAACGTGTTATGGGAAGTACTGATGTTGTTAAGGGCTTTGGTATCGACGAACAGTTAGACAATTTTTGGTATTTAACGACTGCAGATGGCTTAAAAAACGACGGTAAAGAAAACACAGCAAAAGCAACGCAGTGGGGGACTACAAATTCCGTAAATGCTGGTAATGCAAGTGTCTATCTTGCATCAAAGTTTCCCCAAGAAAAAGCAGGCGTGCATCATGTATTTTCGTTTAGTGAAAAAACGCCCGGTTTTAAAGAAGATGAATTTGCGATGGCTGCAGCCGTTGGTCTTGATACCGTTGCTCTCTATCAAACGGGTAAGCTTGCACCAACAGCTACAAGTCATGTTTTAGGACTAACGTCGGATATCTTATCAGATGCAAACGTCTTTATATTTAATGACGCTACGGTACAAGCACTTGGGCCTATCACGTCTGTTGAGGTTTCGAGATCAGTAGATACTAAAAACCCCAATCAGGGTTGGGTTTTTATTGGTGGATATAACGGGGTCGGCGTTTTAAGCAAACCTACTGGAGATGGTTTTAATGGGGTAACTGGCCTGGCAGAATTAAGTAAAACAGCAGGACAACAATTTCCTGGGTCTGGTTTTGCATTCAGAGCACTGATGACAACAGGTACCGTTAGTTTTTCACATACCCGTAAGCTGCAAAGTGATGGTACAAATTTATATATCATGACGCGTGATAATCTGTATATCTGGCCTATGAATAAAGATTCGTTCAAATTAAATCCGACATCAATTAGTTCTACAGATGTTACTACGGTGAACGTTACAGGTGCTTCTCTCTCAGATTTTATTGTTATCAATGGGAATATTATACTTGCAACAACCAATGGGTTATATGTTTCTTCTGATGGCGAGATGCCAACAAAAGTTGCCAACGGTCCGTGCGGCCCGATTGTTCAATTACAGTATTTTTCTGAATCGCGTACAAAGCCATCAAATACAGGCAATTTGTATGTTCTTGCAGCAGACATGAGCCAAAGTAGTGCACGCTTGCATCGGTTTGACGTTAACCTGGGTGGAGCTCATCCCGTTATCACTCCGATCAATCCAAGCCCAACCGGCACAACAACAGGTGAGATTATTAACTTTAATGAATTTAAAGGCAATGCAGTAACCGATGGTTCGTTTATTTTTAGCGAGCTTTCAAAACATTTTGGTGAAATGTATTTTGTGAATATGAATCCTGTTGATTCTCTTACGTCAACCTATCAAATTACGCCCATGCTTGGAATTCCAGACTGTAGTGGCTACAATGTGGGAATGATGATACGTGATGATGCTTCGGGTGCCTGGATAGTTCCATTGGATAGTGGTATTCGCGTTAATCAATAAGAAACGTTAAGAAGCGTTAAGAAACGTTGAAAGGTTTTCGATGAAGAAGTTTCTCAAAAATTTACGTAAGCACTTATGTCTATGCTTGGTGATTGGCATAGGATTTAATTCGATGGCATCTGCGATGGCCCCGAATAATTTTTTTGCACCCTACGATCCCAATTTACGTTTGACAGCTGCTCCCGATACAAAATTTAAATTTGGTCTTAATGCCGAATATGGCCAGACGCGCACCGGGCGTAGTCTTGATCACGATAAAAGAAATATTTTGCAGTTGTACGATTGTACCCAATCAACCATTGCAATGTTGATGATGCCAACGTGTGACATCAAAAATAAATTGCCGATCTCGCTACCAGTGCTTACATCGTGGGCCGGGGCGCCGACCGATGACGGATTTCGTGGTCGCATTGTAATGACCGGCGAGTTTTCACAGACTGATGTTACGCTCTATGGAAATTATTTAGTACCCCAAAGAATTGTTCCTGGTGATTTGAGCGTGGGCTTGTATTTACCCGTGCGCATGGCCAAGGTCGATGACATAAAATTTGTCGACTTGACTCGAAAGAACACCGAAGCTGATCTTGATATTAGTACTTTTTTAGCAGGTTTTACCAACTTTAAAAATGCTCTCAAAACTGCTGCAAATCTTGACCTGAACCCTGTACACAGAACGGGACTGGGTGATCTGTTGTTTATGCTTGATTGGCAAAATGATTATCGACAAGACAAAGACTTTCTTAAAAATGTAACCATGTTTGCAAAAATTGGCTTATCGTTTCCAACGGGTGTAAAAAAAGATGAAGACCGTGCGTTTAGTGTTGCGCTTGGTAACGATGGTGCTGTTGGCATGCCGATTGGCCTGGGCATGGAGCTTGATTTTGCGCATCATATTACCGCGGGCATAGATGTTGATTTTTTGATTCTGTTTGATGAAACACGTGTGCGACGTTTGAAGACTGATAAGCGCCAGACAGAGTTTTTATTATTAAACAAAGGTCTATCAACAAGAGATCATGGGCTAACCTGGAAGTTTAACCTGTTTTTACAGGCGTTTCATGTTGTTCGTGGGCTATCGGCAAAAGTTGCGTATGAGTATGTTAAGCATGATGACGATCGACTTACTGCAAAGTCTGATGCTTTTAATAACGCTGTTATTAACTCAGCAAAGATACTTGAAGAATGGAACATGCATCATTTTATTTTTAGCGTGAGTTATGACTTCTTTAAAGAATTCAAAAGTGTGAAGCCGCAAATAAGCTTATTTTACAAATTTCCTGTCACGGGCAAAGGGATTATTAACCCGCATACGTTTGGCGGCCAGTTCGCGATTAATTTCTAAATATATTGTTTGTTAAATACGATTTTTTTTATGCTCAGGCGTCAGCCTGGGCATATTTTTTTGATAATAAAAAAGAGGGAGTGTGTGTTATGAAGCATGTTAAGTTTTTGGTCTTGGGATTTATTTTTTTGTCGGGAATTTTACGGGGAGCGGTGCCTGCAAAAACTGCTGTGCCAGCAAGCGGGGTTACAGCCAGTGGAGTTAAAGAGAAGCTTATAAAGTTGTATACATTCATAGAAACGCATAATAAAGCACGCAGCAATCTTTTTGAAGATCAAGAATTCCTGGAAACATTTAAATTTTTTCAGAGTAAAGAAGTCAAAAATTTCTTTTTAGGAGCTAAAACATTGCCACAAACGGTCGATGCTGCTGAAAAAGTGCCGGTTATTCAGGCTATTATTCTATGTTGCACCTCGCTGAAGGCAGGTTTGTTCTGGGCGAAATGCAGTTTAGATAGCAGTAGAGAAAACCCTCTTGACTCCTTATCAATTCTCTCAGATGAATATTTTTTCCTATTCTACAGATTAGTATCATTTCTAAGCCCGCTGAATAGTGTTACATTGTCAGGAAGCACTCTTTATAAAGAGATACTCAATAAATACGACCTGGCTATCTATTTTAAACTAATCTGGATTAATAATGACTTTAAGCCGGCAAAAAATTGGACAACAATTTCTGCGGAATATACAACACCAGAACAACGTTATGCTTTATTCAAAAATTTGTTACCAAAAGCTTATGAGCTTGAGTGGCCAATGGTAGCGGAAAAAATTGCATCTTCAAGTAATATCGTTACAGAAGTAGAAAAGCGACTTAGAACCTTGAAGGTGTATTTTTATAAATGGAGCAAGCAAAAAATAGATCCTGAAAAAGATGCCGAAGCAATAATGACAGGGTGTTCCGATTTTTTCATAAAAAAAATCGGAGAAACAAAAAAAGCAGAATTGCAGGCATTGGGTCAAAAATATTATCGGGAATCTATAGGTTCTCAGGTGGGTGATGATTTTAACATTGCATTGGCTGCACATCTAAAAACAATGCAGGAAAAAGCAAAAGATCCGGCTATGACGTATCCAGCATCATATAGGCTAGAAAAACTGGGTAAAACAGTAACCTGGCCCGAGCTTTTGATCGAAGCGCTTATGTTTGCTGTGGATGATGAAAACTTTAACCCGCCTGCAAAAAAAAGTTTGCAAGCCATTTTTACTAAATTAGATGATGAAGACGCCCGAGGTAGGCGAAATGCCAGCAAGTTGCAAGTTTTTTTTGATGAAAAAGCTGTCCCCGATTTATCGTCTGCCCAGGTTTTAAAAGAATCAAATATTCGAACACTATTTCCGTATCTTGATGATATTATCGAGCTGTGCAAATTTCTTGAAATTAAAAATCTACAAAAACGTATTTTTTTGATTCCCGGGATATCGTCGCACGGTTACAATTACCAGGTCGATCTACAAACATTTGAGTGGGTTAAGCAATATTACGATGCCATCAAAGAAGATCCTGTGAAAGGGCGGCTTGCTCTTTTTGATAGGATGCTGGAAAAAGAAAAGAAGCTTTTTGAAGAGAAGTGGGCATCTTTTGCAGAAAGCATCAGTGGTGGAAAAATTGTTGGGCCAGCGCTTGAGTACATTAATAACCGTACTCAAGAAATGGGATATTGGTTTGACGGATGGTCCGCTGAGCTAGCCGAACAAATCGCCCAAAGAAAAGCTATCTTTTTGAAAGAACAAACGAAGCTGATTCAATCACAAATGGAGATGATTCAATCGGCGTCACCAGAGCTCAAGTATGAAGGCTACAAAGAAATTATCAATAAGTTGTCATCACCACCAGAAGCGATTGAAAAAATTGCAGGCGATGTTGTTGGTGATCTTGCTACCTATATCAATGAATTAAAAAGAGTGTCGTATCATCGTGACGAAAAAATAATGAGTACTGCTGCTACATTAAAAAAGTTTTTGAACATATTTCAACCATATTTTGATCTTTGTCGTGGAGAGGATCGCGCTGGTTTTGGTGGTAATTATACGGATATTTGGGAGGCGATCTTAAATGTTGTCAAAGCCGAACAATGTTCTCTGATGACGAGGGATTATGATGTGACTGACAAAATTTTAGTATGGGTGTCCGAAGCCGATGCGAAGAAATTTTCCGAAGCTGCTGTGAAGGCTCGTGCAGGATTTGGATTGAGAGAATTCAAGAATTGGCTTGTTCATGGGGTTGCCGGAGTTGATTTTCAGGGGCTTGTTGGCCCAATAACAGCATTTTTTGATGTCCTCATTATGGACCAGTCAATACGAGATCAACTTGTTGCAAAGATCAACAAAATTGAGATCGAGTACATCGATTCAAAAACGGCTCGATTTCACTTGCTGACCGCGATTGCTACAAAGCTTGCGTCAAAAAACGTACTGAGCGATGGGAACAAAAAACTTCTTCAAGATGAGAGCACAAGACTTTATGAACGTGGTGATCAACCATTACTCAAGACTCTTTTGATACTTGGCATGTTTGGTTCAGATGAGGGTACGAAAAAAATACGTGCGTGGTTAGGCCGCATGAAAGACCGGGTTGAACTGTCGGCAAAAAAGGGCGCTGAATATTTTGTAACGTTGGATCAAGCTTTAAGAGACTTGCTGGCATCAAAGCCTGTTGTGTCTCTGGCTCCCGCGCCTACTCCAGAACCTGAACCAGTGCATGCAGGTCGACCAAGCGAAGATGGGTCAAAACTTGTAAGCGCGCTAAAAAAATTACAGGAAAAACTAAAAGCATTGGCAGATCAGCTGCGAGCATAGGCTGTCTGACCCAAAAAAATATTGCTGTGTTTTGAGTAGATTGATAAAAGAAGGAGAAAGAGTGATGAAAGCTGCGTTCAAGATATTTTTCTTTATGCTCTTTGTATGTAACGGGCTCTATGGCATGGAGCCAGAATCTGATTTTGGAAAGCAATGTCAAAATCTGAGCAGAGGGTTAGTTCCCCACGTTAAGGTATTGTTTCCTGATCCTCATGCTTTCAAAGCATGGGTTGATGCATCTAAAGACTTGCTCAATCAGGTTCTTAGAAAAGGATTGAAGGAGTTTGCATCGCAAAAAGACTTTGCCAATCTTGTTAATCTGATTCAAGTGTTTTATGACGACCTGATAGATAAAAAAAATCCTGCTGGTGATGCTATGTTGATAGCTTTCTTTCGTGCAGTTGACCACGATGTACTTAAGCAAATATTGGGTGAATCGAAGTTTGCTGTTTATAAAAATTATGTAGGGTTTTTAACAAAAAAAGAATTAAAAGAATCAGTGCTCGTACGAGCCGATGAACAAGCGCGGAGGAGTCGGCTAGAAGCTGCGCGAGCATTGGAACAAGTTGATGCAGAACAAGAACAAATAAGGCAGCGAGCTGCTGAACAAGTGGAGAGGCGTCGGTTGGAAGCTGCCCAAGCATTGGAAAAAGTTAATACTGATTTAGCACGCGGTTTAACCAAGGCCAATATTCTCAGGGTTGATCAGCACAGAAGCCCTCAACGATATTTTGCGTGTAATACTGGACAAGAAATTGCGGATCTAAAAAAAATTTATATGAGAGATGCACGGTATACGATTATTGAAGATAATGAGCATGATTTTGATCGTTTTATCTCCAATTTAACAAGTTCTGAGCCCGACCTGATTAATGAATACATGATAATTGGTGATGAGGTTTTAGATACGTTATTGCAGAATATTCAGGGAATGCGAGCAACGTATCAGGGCATGGACGGTCTTGAAATGAGCGTTAAACTGGCCACAGCGGCTGGCAGAAGGTTTCTTAAAGAAAAAAGACTTGACGACGAAAAGAAAGTAATTCCTACGATTGCCAAATTAGTAGATCCGATGATTGAAAGATTAGAAGAGGTTTTCAAGCGTTTTGAGGCAGAAAAAACCGCAGAAAAAACTCCTGAACCAAAATTAACGGCGTCAGGAAAACCGGGTCGGGTAAGAGCCGCAGAGCCAAGAGCAGCGACAGTAGCTGACGCATTGCAAAATGCTTTAGAAAAGCTGCGAGAAAGACTAAAAGCATTGGCAGATCAGCTGCGAGCATAGGCTGTCTGATCAAAAAAATATTGTTGTGCTTTGAATAGATTGATAAAAGAAGGAGAAAGAGTGATGAAAGCTGCATTCAAGATATTTTTCTTAAGTATCGTTTTGTTTAATGGGCTTTATGGTATGTCCGATTTTGATAAACAATGTAAGAATCTGGAGGACGGATTATCTCCATACGATCAAAACATGCAACATATGCTACTTGAAAATCAAAAGAAACATGTGGCTGCTTTTAAAGCATGGGTTGATGGATCTAGAGCATCATTAAATCTGGCTCTTGGAGAAGGGTTATCATCTCTGACTGTAGGGGGGTCGTTTGGCAATCTTTACCACGCTATTAATTCGTTTTATGCCAAGATGTTAGGGCAGATACGACCTATGACTAAAAACGCTCAAGATGATGAGGATGTTGATATAACTTCTTTGCTGATATTGAGTTGTGACGGTAGTGAAACCAAAGATATAGCATTTAATATGCTCATGTTGTTTTTTCGAACTGTTGAGCCGAGCTTACTTAAGCAAGTATTGCAAGATCAAACTGATGTTGATTTTTATATAATGCTGAGCGATCCAGTGAAAGGTTATGCTTTTGTTCAAGAGAAGTTGCCCATAGCACTCAATAATAGCCTAGCTCAACTGAAGATAGATTTTGGTATACAGACTTTTTGTAAAGAGTTATTTAATACCTGCAGCGATATATTTGTTTGGTGGCGCCAGAAAGGTCAAGGCCGTGCTGAGGATGCGGAAGCAGCATTAGATATGGTTGAGGAAAAAATGAACGCAAAATTGACTGAATTGAGTAGTTCTTGGAGAGGAGATTCAGCTCAAGTGATGCGTTTGTTGGGAGGAGATCCTGCTCAACAGGTAGCAATATGGAAGCAAAATGCTGTATTTAAGCTTGACCCAGAAAAAAAGGCGAAAGCTGATCGCGAGAAAGCAGCTGCAGCTACTGCTGCAGCGCGGGGTGAAGAACTAGTAAGAATGAATGTTCTGAAAGCTAAGGAGCTAGAGACTCGAAATAGAGAGGTCGCTGCCGCAGCTGTACAAGCAGCCAAAGCGGCGGAGGCTGCAGAGGCCCAAGCTCAAGCTGAAAAGGCGAAGAAAGATGCTGAGCCAGTAATAGCAAGGATCAATGGAGTTGCTGAAGCATTAAAAGTAGTTAATGTTGCGACTGGTGATCCTGCAGACATTGCGAATGTGTTTGTGCAGACGCTGACTGAATTAGCTCGGTACGAACGAATTGATCCTCTCATCAAAGTTGAATTGCAAAAATTGGCTACGGCTTTGCAGAATTTTTTAGCGAAGTTCAATTATACATGCCAATTTGCTGGATTCGATTTTGGTGAAAAATCGCAGGAACTTTTGAAAGATTTAACACAGGGGTTAAAGGTGGAACAAGTTCTCTGGGTAACTGATAATAGCCGTCGTGACGATGCTGATCAGCCACGATATTTTGCGTGTAATAGCGCTCAAGATTGTGAGAATCTAAAAAAGCTATATACGAAATCATCCTACTATAGTTTTTCTCAAGGTGAGATGATTTTTAGTAGATTTATCTCCTATTGCACAGGTCTAGGGCATGATCTGAGGAATGAATATCTTATTCTTGGTGATCAATTTTGTAGTACGTTGTTAGATAACATTCAGAGCATACGAGCAAAGTATGAGCGTCCGGACAGTAAGGATAAGAGACTGCTGGATGTTATCAAGACGATTGCTGCGCAAATAACGCCTGAGCTCATCAGGAAGACTGGAAGTGTGCTGAGTAATATAGGTGGTCTGTTTGACATAGTACAGAATCTTCGAGATTTTGTAGCCCTTAGTGAAAAAACTAGTTCGATCGGGATTAGTTTTGCAGTGGGCGTTAAAAAGACTGCAGAGGCTGGCGTAAAGTTTCTTGAAGAAAAAAAACTTGGCGACAAAGAGCAAATTAAGGCATTAAAAGATGCGGCTCTCAAGAGTTCTGTCGTGGCTGGAGTGGGTGGAAAAGCAGCAAGTAAAAAGCCAGAGATCCCAAAGCGTGAGACAAAAGCCGTAGCGCCAACGACAGTAGGTGATGCATTGCAAAAAGCTTTAGAAATGCTTCGTGAAAAACTTAAGTCGTTAGCGGGAGTTTTGGCTGCCTAACCCAGAGAAGTGTCGCGCAATTAGTACTTTACATACTTTTTTGACGCCGTGAACCTTAAAAATCAATTAAAATTCAGGTTATTTGACTCATACGACTCATTTTTGTAAGGTGAGTCGTATTGAGTTTGTGTGTGTTATCAGAAGGAGGGCGCACCCTTCGAGACGCCCAGCCTGCGCTGAAGCTACGGTGGGCTCCTCAGGGCGAGCGCCTTTGGGGTAACTTATTAATTGATGTGAGTGGTATATTATGAAATTTGGCCAACCTGAATCGTCTATTCTTGAATTTAAACGTGAATTACCAAAAAACGACCAGATCATTAAAACAGTAATTGGCTTTTGTAACCATCATGGTGGAAAGCTCGTTATTGGTGTTGATAATGATGGAGTGATTGTCGGCATCGATGAGTCGACTATTGAGTCGGTTCTTGAATACTTAGAAAAATCTATTCAGGAAGCATCAGCTCCACATGTGCTTACCCATGTTTATACGCAGCTTTTTGGAGAAAAAACGGTTCTGTGTGTTGAAGTTTCTGCAGGCATGAATAAACCCTATTTTGTTAAGTCAGAGGGAGTTGATAAGGGAACATACATTCGTCTTGGTAGAAGTACTGTGCGGGCCAATGCTGAACTGATCGAAGAGCTGAAGTGGCAATCCAGAGGTTGGGCATATGACTCTATGCCTGCTTATCATGCAACGCTCGATGATTTAGACTCTGAAAAAATTAAAGAATTTTTGAGTGCTCGCAAGATTGCAAAAACAACAAAGATTACCAATAAAGTTCTTAAAGCATATTTCATAGCCGTTGACCAGCATACGCAATGGTACCCAACAGTTGCAGGTATTTTGATGTTTGGGAAAGATCCGCAACGTTTTTTCTCAGAGGCGTTTATTATATGTACACATTTTTCTGGTAACGAAGGCAGAGAAGTTATTGCTACCAAAGACTGTATGGGAACACTGTTTGAGCAGTTTGATAGTGCTCTCGAATTTATTATTGGGCGTTTACACACCTCTTTTACGATCAAGGGTCCACGGCGTACTGAAAAATTAGAAATTCCCCAGAAAGCGGTCCGTGAAATTTTAATTAACGCAATTGTGCATCGTAACTATCACCACAAAGCACCAATAAAAATAGCTATTTATCGGAATCGTATCGAGATTTTTAGCCCAGGAAATTTTCCAGGCTTAATACTTCCAACAGAACTTTTGCGCGGTGTTTCTTTTATTCGTAATGTTGCTATTTGCAAAATTTTTAGAGAACTTGCTTATATCGAAAAGCTAGGATCTGGCTGGGTTACAACGTTTCAAAGCTATGCTGAGTATAAACTTGTTTCACCATCGGTTATTGAAGGCGAAAATTATGTCAAATGCGTGCTGCCACGAGAAAAAGCAAAAAGCAAAAGTAAAAAACTGATTTCTTCGGTTGAAGAAGAACAAATTATGAATATGCTCGCTGCAGATCCTGAAATTTCGACGGCCGATGTTATTGAAACTCTTCGTATTCCGCGTGCTACGGTTGGGAGAAAGCTTGCAAAACTTGTTCAAAAAAAATTGCTCAAAAAAAATGGGAGCGGGTAAGGCAACAACCTATAAAAAGTTATAAATAGAGTTTTTTTGACGCCGCGAACCTTTCGTAGTAGTCTGAATGCCCTGAAAAGAGTTTTTAATATGAGGGGTTAGACGGCGCACCCTTCGAGACGCTCCGCTCCTCAGGGCGAGCGCCCTTATTGAGAGATTTATAAATTTATGTCTAGATCGAGGGTTCGCGGCTTTTTTATTACATTTATTATTGGTATCACGATACTATTGGGCTCATTTTTTTATTTAATTAATAAAGAATGGGTCGATTTCTCGTTGCTTGAGTGTTACAGCACCGTGCAACCATCCGTTATTCTTGATTGTGAAGGGCAAGAGATTACCCGTTTTGCACTCGATAAGCGAACGCCGGTAACGTATGATAAAATGCCGCCTATTTTGATCAAAGCGTTTGTTGCAGCCGAAGATCATGATTTTTTTAAACATTCTGGGATCTCTGTGCGTGGGATTATGCGTTCAGCACTCGTGAATTTTTATCATCGTCGCGTTGTACAGGGTGCAAGCACGATATCGCAACAGTTAGTTAAACTCATGTTCTTGACATACGATCGGACGTTTTATCGCAAATTTCAGGAAGTTTTTTTAGCGTTTCAGCTCGAGCGACAGTTGAGTAAAGAACAGATCATGGAACTCTATTTAAATAATATTTACTTTGGACGAGGGATTTACGGTGTCGAAGCAGCGTGTCAGAGGTTATGGAATAAACCATTAGCAGAATTAACCATTGAACAGGCTGCCTCACTTGCAGCGGTTGCAAAATCGGCGTTTTTGTATTCGCCGCTTAACGCGCCAAAAAACGCGATCAAACGACGTAATATTATTTTACAGAGCATGAAAAATCTTGGTTTTATTACCCAGCAGGAGTACGATAAAGCGACCAAAATTAAGCTCGAAATTAACGATCATATTACGGGGAATCCTATTCGATTATATATTCAGGATTATGTGCGTCAGTGGGCTGAAAATAAATGGGGTAGAGAGGCGCTCTATCGCAATGGGCTACGTATCAAAACGACGATCGATCTTGAGATGCAAACAAAAGCTGAGCAGGCGTTTGCTACGATTGTGTATGGGTTACATGGGCGCATGGGCAACACAATTAATGGGGGCATGGTCACGCTTGAAGCGTGCAGCGGTAAAGTTAAAGTCATGATCGGTGGTATCGATTTTAGAAAGTCGCAATATAATCGTGCTGTGCAGGCACGACGTCAAATCGGTTCGACGATTAAGCCAATCTTATACGCTTTGGCATTAAAAGCCGGTGTTCAGGCTGGTGATGTTTATATTGATGAGCCCTTGGAATTGGAAACGGCGCCTGGTCAAATATGGAAGCCTAAAAACTGGTCTGACGATTTTGAGGGTCCGATGACGGTTGCGCGTTCACTGACGCTTTCGGTTAATACCATTGCCGTGCAATTATTGCTCAAAGTCGGGACACAAAATCTGATTCGTTGGTCGCGTTTGTTTGGGTTGCCCAAAGATCTACCCGATTATCCATCGATAGCGCTGGGAACCCCTGAAGTAACGGTTGAACAAAGTGCAGCGGCGTTTAACGTCTTTGCCAACAATGGGGTGTACGTTAAACCGACCATCATCGAATGGGTTAAAGATTCTACGGGAACAAAATTGTGGGAAGCTGATTACGAGCAGTACAGAGTTGTTGATTCAATAGTTAATTCAAAGATTATTAATATGCTATCGCATCGTATGAACATGGCGCAAAAGCTTTCGAAAAATGGTTGGATTAATGGCGAGTCGATTGGCAAAACAGGGACGACCAACGGAAAAGGAACGACGTGGTTTGTTGGTGCAACGCCTGAACTGACAACAGCTATTTATCTTGGACATGATAATAACAAGCCATTAGGTTTGTATGCGAATTCGACGACGTTTCCAATCTGGGTTGATTTTCATAAATCGATTTCGTCTTCATCGAAGAAAAAGCACTTTTATATCGATCCGTCACTCAAAGAAGTTTCTATTAACTGGATCACCGGTGATCGATCTGATGATATCGATAACGAAAACGTGATTAAGATTTTACGATAATAATATTATTTTTTGGTCATGGTGTTGCGCAGTCTTAAGAGATTATGAAAGATTATTGACCTGCTGTGATTGACCTCGTTATGGTGATCAACACGTATGTTTTTCATGACGAGTTGATAATCAGGAGGCTGTTCGATGAAGCACAATAGTGTATTGATCTGGTTTGTTGTTGTTGGCATGATGGGGAGTGTGTTGAGCATAGATCCTATTTTTTGGGGATCAGTTATACAGCCAGGAGGTCGTGCATGGCCATCTGTTGATAGAAACGCAGAAGAAACTGAGGTCGATCGATTTGCGCAGTTAGGAAACTATTTTTTTGAAGTCAAAAAAGCTTCTTATGATAAAAAAAAAGAGCCTGTCGAAGAATCAGTAACGTATTATATTGGGCGAGCAGATACAAAACAGTCGGCAAGCGAGCAATTGAGTTGTAAGTTTATAGCTCATGTATCCAAGAAATTTGACTTTTTTGGTCTTGTGCAGAGTATCAGTGATTCTCAGCAAGAAAAAATCGCAGCGACTGTTGCAGACAAAATTTTGCATACAGTAAAAACAATAGGTCCACGAAGTGCCCATCCCAACGATGCTATTATAACAACGACGCTTGTAAGTGCATTCAGAGCTGGGCGAGCAGAAATGATCACCAGGACAGATCATGATAAGATTGATGCCCAAGCATTGCTTATTGTGGCTTCAGACACAAAAATATATCTAGGAAATCTTGGGACATTTTGTGTATTGTTGGTACGGACTGGTGCAGGTGATACAGGTGATAGAGGAGAGCAACAAAGTATGCTTATATCCTCGGGAAATAGGTATACCCTAAAGAATATTATTTCAGATCGTTCAAGTGTTCGATCAGGCAATAAAAAAATAATGAAAGAGATTACCATCACGCGTCGGTCAGATCGTGATGAATGTATGGTTTTAATGAGTGATAGCGTCTATCAAATTCTTGGGCAAGATGCAGTGGCTCAGATAGTGGCTGAGATGCTTGAGAGAACCCAAAAATCAAAAACATTGGCGAATACTCTTGCGAGTAGGATTATTAATAGGGCGACAGAAGAGCTCAAGCAAAGATTTAAAGAGGCTCCTCATATCTATGTGCGGGATGATATGATGGTGAGTGTTGTATTATTTGATCAAGAGCGGCATGAAAAAAAATTACCATACAAATCAGTTATGAGGAAACCGGGCGAGAAAGTGGCTGAGAAAAGAGACGTGGAACCGGCCCAGAGAACTTTCTTTAGAATACTCCCCGGAAAAACGATTATGCTTGATGTAGAAGATGTAGAAGCTTGAAACGAGTATTCTTCATGAGAAAAAATATAAAAATAATACGTTAAATAAGTTACATATAAAAAAAGAGCTTCGATCTTTGGTATCGAAGCTCTTTTTTTATATTTTGTCAATAAATTATACTTGTTTTTACGAGTTATAGCCCATTTGACTAAAAAACAATAAATATTATAATAGAAATAATAGCATAATATGTTGTCAAAATGGTCTAATAGTTTAAATCCTAGAGGTTATATGAAAAAGTTTATGATCGCGTTATTGCTCGTTGGTTCTATTGTATCGACTGATTTGGCTGCCATGCGCCGCAAACGTTGTAGCATGCGAGGTGCTTTCAAGGCCGTGTTTGTAGCTGCATTGCTTTTGTTATCAGGTAATGCTGCTGCAGCTGCACCAAAAAAAGCTGTTGATGTGCAAGACCATTTTGGTTTTGGGGCACAAGCTAATCTTTTTGGCACACCCAGTTCTTTTTTGGATGTCGATTTTTTTGCTGATCCTCGACTCATGCAGGCACCTCAACGATTTCGTGATGCCTGCGCACAACGTTCAGAGACTGAAAATAATTTTCATGCATCTGGAGATCGAGATGTGTGGACCTGTGGCACAGAAGTTTTTGAAGTGGCTGAAAACACTGCTGAAGTAGAGCAAATATTAGCAGTGGCGCCAGAAAACGTGCGTGAAGAATGCGCAAAGCGGGGAGCTATCAGAACGGTTCTTAGTAAAGAGGTGCCTGATGAAGGTATAATTAAAAAGAAATTGACGTGTAAAACAGTAGCTATGACACCGGTCAAAACCGTAACACCCGGTCGATGGTTTTGGTCGTCAGACGTAGAAACAATAACACATGTAAAAAAAACAACCGAAAAATCTTGTTCTGTGACTGTCGAGATGCCAAAGGCAAAAGGTTGGTTCTCTCGCTGGTTCTAAGTTTTGAAAAAATATAAAAAAATGTGGGGTTATATGAAAAAGTTTATGATCGCGTTATTGCTTGTTGGTTCTATTGTATCAACTGATTTGTCTGCTATGCGCCGCAAACGTTGTAGCATGCGAGGTGCTTTCAAGGCCGTGTTTGTAGCTGCATTGCTTTTGTTATCAGGTAATGCTGCAGCAGTCGATCATTTTAATGATCCTCGGCTGACGCAAGCGCCACACGGGTTTCATGATGCGTGTGCAAAGCATGGGGCTATGCGTAATTTTGTTACGAGCACAGGTCCTGATTATCGTAATTTATGGGACGGCAAAAATGGAAAAAATAAAGATATCACGACTGAAACATGGCTCTGCAACTATGACGATTTTACCGTCGAGGATAACCCTGTTCATGCTCAAAAAATATTAGCAACAGCGCCGCAAGATGTGCAGGATGAATGCGCAAAACCAGGAGCTATCAGAACAGTTTGGCGTAAGGAGTTGAGCCGTGATAAAGATTTCACAGTTTACAATAAGTTAACCTGTAAAACGGTAGTTATGAAACCAGTCAAAACCGTAACACCTGGTCGATGGTGGTGGTCATCAGACGTAGAAACAGTAACCCTCGAAAAAACAACAACTGAACAATCGCATAACATGACTGAAAAGATTCCAAAACCAGGTTGGTTTGATTGGGTACCAAACTTGTTCTAATTTTTTTAGAACAGCATAATGCCCAACATTTCAAAGCAACAGAACATAGAATATAAGAAACGCGATTTTTTGATGAGTTTGGGGGTATTATGAAAAAAAATATAATTTTTACACTATTATTTTTTATTGCCGTTGGATCATGGCACGATCTTGCTGCGCAAAAGCGTAGGATGGAAGATCTTGCTGCTCAGGGTGCTGGTAAACACCCAAAACTTGCACCGCGTACGTCTGTTCTTCCCACAGCACAAGCAACAGTAAAAGCAAAGATACAAGTAAAAGTAAAAACAAAAGCAAAAACAGAAGCAAAAACTGAAGAAAAAGCCGATGGAAAGATTGAAGCAGCTCCTGCAGCTTCTGCTGTTGTGCCCACACGAGCACCTGCTGTTGTAGATGAGACATATGTATTGGTGCACTGTATGGAGCTTATTCGTTGCATTAAACATAGTATGCCAGGCTCTTTTGATTCATATATTTTTCATAATAACGTTTGTGCTTTGAAAAAAGATATTGATGGAATGATTGCTAGCGCTATTCCTGATGCAGTACCAGATCATGAATTAGAAAAAAAATTAGAAATAAACTGCCCCCTACTCTATCAAGTGTGTACTCATCCATTCGACTTTGACGATGAATTGAGCAATTTTTATTTGACGTGCTATGCAGGCTTGATTGCTGAGATTATGCACAAGAATAAATACATGGTAGAGCTCGGACCATTATTTTTGGCAGCACAAAAAATAAATGTTTGCCATGAATTATTGAGATACATAAAAAACAAAATAGTACTTTCGGACCACGTTCATGAACTTATCGATAAAGAGCTGCAGCTCTTACAGAAGAGATTAACGGTTGATGTTGATGCAGTAAAATTCCCTTTATTAGGAAAAAAAATTACATCATGGGTTAATAGAATCGGTTTGGCAAAAAAAGTACAAATTTATTTACAGCCCTCACTCATGCTTGGTGGTGGAATTCTTTCATATGCTCAAGAAGATGCTTATTGCATTGAAATAGGCTGTTATCTTGGACCTATTTCGGATAGCGATGCTATGTGTAATCTATTTATACGTAGTGAAGCGTTTTTTGAGTTTGTTCTTGCGCACGAATTAGGACATACTTTTCAGTCTGGCGCGCGTGGCCCGCATGAATTACTCTTCAATAATTTTGGGCGACAACGAGAATATGATGCAGATATTGTAGCAGCATGCTTGGTTGGGATCGAAACATTTCGCAAGGTGATTGCGGCGTTTTTGGAGTACGGAAAGCGTGAGCTGGTTGACGATGATTTCTCTGTTCGACTCTTGTGTGCCGAAGATACTCCCGAGATTATGGGAGCTCATTCTCATCCATCATGGCTGGCCCGTGGCACGTATGTAGAAAAAATGCGTGAAAAAATTACCCGTGAGCCTGATGTTGTGATTGCTGAGTTAAAGCTAAAATATTTGCTGCGTGCAGAGTTAGCTTTCGTGATACTTTCATCAGGTGCTTCTGCGCCGGTATAACAAAATTTGAATAAAAAAAGAAGCTTCGATGTTTATGTCGAAGCTTCTTTTTTTATGGTTTTTAATAATCTTGTTTCAAAAAATAGCTGAGCGCGCTATTTCTGGGCTTCAACCCATTTTAAAACTTCTTGTTTAAAGTTACCAGGTACAACAGTGCCGCCACCCTGGATCATCGTTGTACTACCGCCGCCACGTAACTGAAACGTGTCTTTTAAGAACTGTGAAAAGTTCTTGAGATTTACTGTGGCTTCGTAGGTTTTATTTACGTAACCAAAGAACCCAAATTTGTTTTTATCTTCAGCGTCTTTGTTAATAATAACGTAAAAGCCTGGTGTTATCTTTTCAAGTTCTTGTGCAATCATGCGCAGTTCATCAGGATTTAAATCTTCTGTTTCAAGATACAAAAACGGCGTAGCTCCAACAGGCTTAATATCTTTAGCCCATGATGGGATTTGTGATTTGCATAACTGTTTTTTCAGTTGTTTGATCTGGCTGTTAGCTTCAAGAAAGTTTTGGTGCAATTTATACACAGCGCCCAAAACTTCTTCTTGTTTTGCTTTAAACTCTTCGCTTAATTTTTTTACGGTACTAAACGTTTGCTGGAACAGTTTTAGTGCTTCAGGGCCTGTGATTGCAACCAAACGACGGGTTCCTGCAGCTAGTGCGATATCGCTGGTAATTTTAAAGCAACCAATAATACCAGTACTGCTTGCATGGGTTCCCCCGCATAGTTCTGCCGAAAAGCCTGGTACTTGGACGACGCGTACGTTTTCGGGGTTATATTTTTCACCGAAAAATGCGATAACCCCTTTGGTTTTTGCATCATCGAGTGATGTATTAAAGATCTTAGTTTGGATATTTTCTAGGATTTTTTGGTTAACCAGATCTTCGACGGCGACTATCTGTTCAGGTGTTAATGCTTCGTGATGTGAAAAATCGAAACGAAGATATTTTTCGTTTACTAAAGACCCCGCTTGTTTAACCTGTGGTCCAAGAATAGTAATTAACGCAGCTTGCAGTAAGTGTGTTGCGGTATGGTTTTTGACGGTATTGGCACGCGCTTGAGCATTTACGACGCAATGGGCACTATCACCAATTTTGATTTCTGGGGCACGGGTGCTATTTTCGGGCGCATGTTTAATTTTAACAGCGATTGCCGGGTTATACATATCGCCCACTTTTTGTAAGTCGACAACAGTATAGACATTATTGTTAATCGTCACGGTGCCTTGGTCGTTGACCTGTCCGCCGCATTCGACATAAAAGGGCGATTCTTCGGTGATAATCCAATTTTCAATATTTTCTGGATCTTCAGATTTTGCAAAGATAATTTTACTGGTTGCTTCTAACGTTTCATATCCAACAAACTTAGTTGCAATATTTTCAGCGACGAGTAACTGTTCGGTTTTATCAGATGTCTTTTTGCCCGACTGTTCTTGTTGCTTTTGCATGGCTTCTTCAAAACCTGTTGGATCGGTATCAAACCCCTTTTCGCGTGCGATCAGATGGGTAAGTTCTGGTGGGAATCCATACGTATCGTATAACTTAAATACTTGTTCGCCAGATAGCTTAGTAATACCAGCTTTTTTATTTTCTTCGATATATTTATCTAAAATATGTTGACCCTGAATAAGATTATGTGAAAAGCGGTCAACTTCACTTTCTAATAAGTTAAGAATTAATGTTTTATTGACGGTCAGCTCAGGAAATACTGGTGACATTGACGTAATAAACGTCTCGGCAAGTTTTACAAATGTTTTTGGATCAGAAGAGAGTTTTTGCGTAAATAATGCTGCGCGACGAATAATCTTGCGTAAAACGTAACCGCGGCCTTCGTTAGATGGAGAGCATCCGTCGGCGATTAAGAGCGATGTTGAGCGCACGTGATCGGCAAGAACATGAAATGCGGCTTTGCGGTCACCCGTGCTTTCTTGACTTACTTGTTGATATGAGACACCCGTTAGCTCTTCGGTTTTTTTGATTAAAACATCAAACATGTCGGCGTTAAAAATTAAGTCTTTGCCTTGAACAATCATACACAAACGTTCAAGTCCCATCCCCGTGTCGACACCGGGTGATTTAAGCGGTACTAACTCGCCATCTGACTGTCTATCGTATTGCATGAAGACCAAGTTCCAAATTTCAGTAAATCGTGAACAGTCGCACCCTGGGGCACAGCCAGGTTGTTTGCAGCCACGGTCGATACCGCGGTCAACATAAATTTCTGAACACGGGCCGCATGGTCCGGTATCACCCATCTGCCAGAAGTTATCTTTTTCGCCCAAGCGTACCATACGATTCTCTGGGATCCCAATTACTTTATGCCAAAGATCATAGGCTTCGTTATCGTCTTTATACACAGAAATATATAATGTCGTCGCATCAAGGCCCATGTCTTTGGTCAAAAATTCCCATGCGTAACTAATAGCTTCTTTTTTGAAGTAATCGCCAAATGAAAAGTTTCCTAACATTTCAAAAAACGTCAGATGTCGTTCGGTAAAGCCTACTTGGTCTAAGTCGTTATGCTTACCCCCTGCGCGTACACACTTTTGCGATGACGTTGCACGAACGTATGATCGTTTCTCTTTGCCCAAAAAGATATCTTTAAATTGGTTCATGCCCGCATTGGTAAATAAGATCGTTGGGTCTTGGGCAGGAATGAGAGACGAACTTGCAACAACGGTGTGCCCGTTGCGCGCAAAGTAGTCGAGAAATTTTTGACGAATTTCAAAAGAATTCATATAAGTTACTTTCTTAAATTACGCTTAAATACAGGCTTATTAAAAGAGCTTTATCGTAGCATGATTAGAAAAATCAGTAAAATTTCGTTGTGAATTCAGACGGATTTAATTTTATTGGCAGATAGTCAGATGTATATGCTACCGTGAGAATAGGAATAGCTTGAAGAGTATTAAAAGTATAGTACGTAAAAAATAGGAGCTTTTTAGTATGAAGAACTCTATGCAAAAAAAATCACAATACCTGATGGTGCTGATATGTGCGCTTGGACTAGGTATGGTTCCTGTGCTCTTTGCCCCCCCATTAGCCGAAATAGCCGGCGAAGGTGCCGATGACCCTGGTCTTGTGACAAATGCCCAAGCAAGAGATCTAGAACAGGGAAATTTTAAACCAGAACCCATTTTACGTACACCAAAAAAGCATAAAGACAAGACTGATAAGATAAAGAAAGAAAAGCATCATGATAAGCATCATGATAAAAAGAATAAAAAGAAAAACGCAGAGCCCAAAGACAACACAAAAAAATCTGGAAGATCTGGCAGAAAGAGCAAGTCGTAGCTGAAAGTGAGAAAAGTTTCGAGACTAAATCATTTCATGATTCGAGATTTTTGATTAAGGGCTTCGAATTCTTAAGATCGAGCAAATGTGGTAAGCATGGTATAATCACCGTGATCAGCTAAGCGCAAAGCCTGGATGTACTGTTTTCGAATTGGAGTTGCTTTAGATAAATCTTGATTCATTCCCCAACTAAACCGTTTTCCCCGGTGTTGCATAATCAGTAAATCAGCCATCAAACGTGCGTGGCGACCATTTCCATTGGGAAATGGGTGAATCCAAACTAAACGATGATGAAAGCGAATAGCGATTTCGTCATCAGAAAACGATTGGTGCTCGAATTGATAGGTAACATCATCGCACAGTTTTTTCAATTCAACAGGAATCATATACCAAGCAATACCAATATTTTTCTCCGAATGCCGAAATTTACCTGCCCATTTCCACGTTTCATCAAACATATGTTTATGAAGCTGTTGAATAAAAACAACTGACACTATATTTTTCTTTGAACGTGCCCATTCTTCAGCAGAAACAATGTTTTTTTGCTCCCAGGCATTCAACTGTTCTTGTGTAGTAATATGCGTTGGAATTATATCTAAAAGCTCTTCTGCTTCCAACGGCGTTGCACCTTCAGGATAATCAAACTTCATTATCGTTTTCCCAAAGCTTTCTTGGACTCCCTTGCAATAACTCCTGC
>Ga0207075_1010_pt1 | contig 59169 bp, 60 predicted proteins | sample Alteio_BWMinHeat_64_FD_153587 | JGI IMG/M metagenome (GOLD analysis project Ga0207075, IMG submission 153587) | Enriched cells from forest soil in Barre Woods Harvard Forest LTER site, Petersham, Massachusetts, United States -... | ecosystem: Environmental > Terrestrial > Soil > Temperate forest >... | reverse complement strand
GTGCAGAGTCAATGTTTATCTAACAACGGATTTTAGCAAAGCGACGCTTACCTACCTGTACCACAAAAGCACTGCCCTTTTTCACTTGATGATCAGTACTGGTAACACGCTCGCCCTCTATCTTTACAGCGCCCTGCTGTATCATTCGAATAGCTTCTGAAGTGCTCTTTGTAAGTCCAGCATCTTTCAAAATATTCACCAAAGCGATTTCTGATTTATCTAACACAATGTCAAATTCTGGAATATTCTCAGGGATTGCACCTTGACGAAATTGTTCAACAAATTGTCGCTCAGCAGCCAATGCTGATGATTCATTATGGAAACGTATAATCATTTCCTTGGCAAACAACATTTTCACATCACGCGGATTCATTCCTTCACGCACTTGCGCTTGCAATACTTCAATCTCTGGCAATGAACGCGCGCTCAGTAACTCATAATATCGCCACATCAATTCATCAGAGATAGACATTATCTTGCCAAACATACTATTGGCATCTTCTGCTATCCCAATATAGTTATTAAGGGACTTAGACATTTTCTTTATGCCATCTAAACCTTCAAGCAAAGGCAGTGTTATCACTACCTGTGGTGCCTGCTGAAAATCTTTTTGTAATTCTCTCCCCATTAAAAGATTAAATTTTTGATCCGTGCCACCCAATTCAATATCTGCCTTGAGTACAACAGAGTCATAACCTTGCAACAGAGGATATAAAAATTCATGGATCCCAATGGATTGACCTTGACGATAACGCTTTGAAAAATCATCACGTTCTAACATGCGCGCTACAGTTTGCTTTGCTGCTAACCCAATCAGATCTTTAGCAGATAAGTCATCCAACCATTTTGAATTAAACACAATTTGCGTTTTTGCAGGATCTAATAGTTTAAACACTTGTGCTTCGTAGGTTTTAGCATTTTCGATAACTTGCTCAGGCGTAAGCGGTTGACGCGTGACATTCTTACCCGTGGGATCACCAATCCTACCGGTAAAGTCACCAATTAAAAATAAAACTTCATGCCCCAAATCTTGAAATTGTTTTAATTTGTGAATAAGCACCGTATGTCCAAGATGAATATCAGGTGCAGTTGGATCAAAACCAGCCTTGACTCGTAGTGGTCTTCCTAGCTTTAATTTCTCGATTAGTTCATTCTTAACTAATATCTCTTCCGTGCCACGCTCAATTATTGTTAAAGTGGCATCAATGTCTAACATCATTTATTTCTCTCTTAAGTTTCATTTTTCGAGCTTATAACATGTCATGCGTAAAACGAGTAGTGTACACATAATAAGATGCGTTAATATTGTGTCCTAGAAGAATATTTCATTTTTTTAACTAAATACTTAAATTGATTTTAAGTCGATTGACGACTAACTTTATAAGGTGCTCTCACATCGAATGCAGCGATACATAAAAGTGAAAACCGATTATAAATACAGGAAAAGCCGGCAGGCAAACTCAATCTCTATCATGATTAGCAAATGGAGATTGCCATTAGCACTTACGTTACTCGCTTGCGTGCTTGTTTTCAAGCTAGGCAGCTGGTCTTTACCCTTCTCTCCATCAGATGAGCAAGAGTGGCTTGATGAGAATCGCGTAACTTTGAATGTTAGCTTGCCAGAAAATGAAGAGGAGACTGTATTAATTCAACCTGCAACCCTTGCGCAAGATTCTATCGCACATGCCAATGAATGGCAGTCCTTTATCATTAAGGCGGGTGATAACCTAGCACTGTATTTTCAACAAGCAGGACTTGATTCTAAGGCCTTGCAAGAAGTACTTTCCATCGGAAGGGATGCCCATTATCTTAAAAGAATCTATCCCGGACAAACATTGCGATTCCAGGCCAATAGCACCGGTCAATTACAAGCATTTCAGCTGGATATAGATCCTCTCACCACTTTCGCCGTTCAACGTCAAGACAATGGAAAACTCATCAGTCACATCGAAGAAAAACCCATTGAAAAAAGGGTAGCATTTGGAGGTGGCAAGATTTTAGATTCATTTTTTGTTGCAGGTAAAAATGCAAATCTTGACGATGCATTAATTATGGAACTGGCACAAGTTTTTGCTTATGATATCGATTTTGCACTGGATATACAGCCTAATGATTACTTTAAAGTTTTATTTGAAGAATACTATGTGAATGGCGTTAAAGTTGGCAATGGGCCCATTGTTGCAGCGGAGTTTGTCAACAGTGGTAAGCATTACCAAGCCATACGCTATACCGATAGCGTGGGTCAAGCCAGTTATTACAGCCCAACCGGACGCAGTTTAAAAAAAGCTTTTATTCGTACGCCCGTCCAGTATACCCGCATTAGTTCACATTTTAATCTCCATCGGCACCATCCTGTGTTGCATAAAATTCGCGCACATCGCGGCGTTGATTATGCGGCACCTACGGGTACCCCCGTGAAAGCAGCCGGTTCTGGAAAAGTTGTTTTTGTCGGAAAAAAAGGTGGCTATGGTAATGCCATTATTTTACAACATGGCGCGCGTTATAAAACTTTATATGGGCACCTGTCTCGTTTTGCGAAAAGTCTTAAAAATGGCACCGCTGTGCGTCAGGGACAAATAATTGGTTATGTTGGCAGCACGGGACTCGCCTCGGGCCCGCATTTACACTTTGAATTTCAAGTAGATGGGGTTCACCATAATCCATTGACCGTGGCATTACCCCAAGCGGAAGAAATTTCAGGTAGAACAAAATCACATTTTCTAGCACATGCCAATGATTTACTGCAATTGATGAGCAAACAAGAAAGAGTATTTCTAGCAGCCAATGAAATCTAAATTATTCTAATGAAAAGGAAGATCCGCAACTGCAGGTAGTTTGAGCATTAGGATTTTTGACCATAAAGTGCGCGCCTTGTAAGCTTTCAACATAGTCAATTTCCGCGCCGGTTAAATACATAATGCTCAGTGCATCAATAGCCATCCGTATCTTTACATTACCGGCTTGCCTTTCAATCAGACAATCATCTTCACGCGACTGTTCATCAAAGGCAAAACCATATTGAAAGCCAGAACAGCCGCCCCCCGTGATATAAACTCTTAACTGAAGGTTGTAATTACCCTCTTGTTCAATCAACTCTCGAACACGGTTAGTTGCTGCATCCGTAAGAAACACCAGATCTGACACACCTTATCCTTTTTTAAGCTTTCTATACTGGAGAACAACTTAAGGCTATTCGAGAAGATTGTCAACTACCCAAGAAAACTGTTTTTGAAACGGGGAGCCATACTTGTGCTGCTCCACTTGCAATAAAACGCTTTCCGGAACAAACCCCTCTGGAAAAGTAATTTCACCGGTAAGCTCTTGAAAATGCCTAAACTTAAAGGCTAAACCCTCATTTTTAGCAGAATCTATGTACTTTACTGGCAAATAAACCGTATTTTGCCCAATTTTTCCAACAATGGTCATCATAACGGTACCCTGCGCATATCGCTGCGCACTAGTTTGCTTACCCAGCACCAATAAGTACCGAAATTTAGCCGTAGAATCTGTAGAGAACACTTGGAAAGTCATAATATGTAATTTTTGGCTTGCGGCTGCCGTGCCGGTCATTGTTTGATAAAGCGCAACATCGTGCGTTAACTCAGAATTATGCTGTTGTAACATTTTGAGATAATGGGCAAGGCTTTTTTGGGCCTGCGTTTGAATTTCGTAATCACGCTCAAGTGCCACTAACGCCTGTTGTAACTGATTATTATGCTTTTTTAATTGCGCAATGGACTTTTCATCCTGGGGGGCTTTTCCAGATCTGGAAAGGCCAGCGTTATAACTTAAATACAAACCTATAACAAATAATACAATTAATGTTCCAAAGGAAATAGGCAGCTGTGCTCGTTTTTTGGGTTTAATAAAATCAACCACATCTATATGCTGTAACACGCAAATTTTTCCCTTGAATTGCATCCGGCTTGTTTTAAGACTAGCATGCTTTCTTTTCTTTCCCCATTTTAAGGAAATTGCAATATGTTATGGGTTAAGGCATTTCACATAATTGCCATGGTGGCCTGGTTTGCTGGTCTATTTTATCTTCCTCGACTCTTTGTTTACCATACTAGCTTAGGGGCTACAGAAAAACTCAGCTATAAACGTTTTTGCACCATGGAAAGACGTCTCTATTGGGGGATCATGACACCCAGTGCTTTATTGACACTTTTTTTGGGTTTAGGCCTTGTACACCTTTTTCATTTTTCTTTAAGCCACCCTCCTTTTTGGCTTTGCTGCAAATTGGCGCTTGTCACGCTATTAATTATTTATCATGTCTTTTGTGGCATCTGCGTCAAGAGATTTCAGTTGGGCAACAATAGACATTCCACCGGCTTTTATCGTGGGTTCAATGAAATTTCTACCGTAATTTTGATAGGAATTGTCCTGCTAACAGTTATAAAGCCAACTATTTAGATCTCAACCATTTCAAAATCATCTTTCATTGCACCACAATCTGGGCAGCGCCAAGTAATTGGAATAGCTTCCCAGACGGTGCCTGCAGGGATCCCATCACTGACACAGCCTTGTGCTTCATCGTAAATATAGCCGCATAATAAACACATATATCGTTTCATCATAGTTAAGTTCTTAACCTTTGTGTCTAAAAAGGGCGATTTTCTCATGAATAACCCAGTTATGATAGACTAGCCACCTTAGATATTGGTCAGTCAGAAGGGTTTAACCATGTCGTATTCACAAACATTATTTGAAGAAGCACAACGCTATATGCCAGGTGGCGTCAATTCCCCAGTGAGATCCTTTAAAGGTGTAGGGGGTACTCCGCTTTTTTTCTCACATGCGCAAGGCCCTTATATTTTTGATAGTGACAATCAACGGTACGTTGATTATGTCGGTTCCTGGGGCCCCATGATTTTAGGCCATCAAGATACAGATGTAATTGAAAGCGTTCAATCCTCCGTAAGTAAAGCACTTTCTTTTGGTGCTCCTACCAAAATTGAAATAGAACTTGCAAAATGCATTTGTGCACTAATGCCTAGCATTGAAAAAGTTAGACTGGTATGTTCTGGCACAGAAGCCACCATGACAGCACTGCGCTTGGCACGTGGCTATACCGAAAGAGATCTCATTGTTAAATTTGAAGGTTGCTATCATGGACATAGTGATAGTCTCTTAATCAAATCGGGTTCTGGTGCTTTAACCCTCGGACAGCCAAGCTCTCCAGGCGTTCCTGCCGGCATTGCACAAACCACTTTAAATTTAGAATTCAATAGTAGTGATGCGGTTCATGCAGCCTTTGCCAAATATGGTGAAAAAATTGCTGCCGTTATTGTTGAACCCGTAGCCGGTAATATGGGTTGTGTTTTACCCACACGTGATTTTCTTTTAACCTTACGTCAAGCCTGCGATAATTATGGTGCTATCCTTATTTTTGATGAAGTCATTACGGGTTTTCGCGTCGCTTTAGGCGGTGCGCAGAGTCTTTATCAAGTGACGCCCGATCTTACCACCCTTGGCAAAATTATTGGTGGCGGCATGCCCATTGGTGCAGTGGGGGGCAAAAAATCCATTATGGCGCATTTGGCTCCTGAAGGTCCGGTTTATCAAGCAGGCACTTTAGCCGGAAACCCTGTGGCTTGTAGTGCGGGGCTGGCAACACTCTCTAAGCTAACGGCAGAATCTTTTTATACAAAGCTTTACCAAACAACGGAAACCTTAGTCACCGGTTTTACAGAATTAGCAAAGAAACATGAAATACCTCTGCAAATCAATTGGCTGACCGGCATGTTTACTTTATTCTTTACCACCGATCCCAAAGTACATTGTTTTCAGGATGTTATGAATAGCTCTTCTGAAATTTTCAAGAAATTTTATCATGGCATGCTGGCACAAGGTATTTATTTTGGCCCTTCTGCATATGAAAGTGCTTTTGTTTCCATTGTGCATGATAAAGCGTGTATTGACCAAACCTTAGCTGCTGCTGATAAAGTGTTTGCTACTTTAAAATGAAGGAACCTTTTGATCTCATAGAAACACATCTGTCCTGGATTATTTTAACGGATGCGTTCGCTTATAAAATTAAAAAACCGCTTAATCTAGGCTTTCAAGATTTCACGACCCTTGAAAAAAGGAAGCTATATTGCGAGCAAGAGATCCTCTACAATAAGCCCGTTGCACCACAAATTTATATTGAAGTAGTTCCGCTTATCAATGAATATGCGGTTAAAATGCATCGTTTTCCACAAACTGCTTTATTCAGCGCCTTAGCAGAACAACATAAAATTACCGCAGACATGATAGGCCTGCTGGCCCAACAAGTTGCATTATTTCATCAAACCACCACCGTCTGTAACCCAGACGCCGATTACGGGGATCCTGAAATACTCTTTACCTTTATGGAGCAGAATTTTCTTGCCTTACCTGAAAATAATGAAATAAACGCCATCAAGGCCTGGATGCATCAAAAATTTCAAAGCCACTTTGCTTTATTTCTTAAAAGAAAGGCTCAGGGTTTCATTCGCGCCTGTCATGGAGATCTCCATCTTGGTAATATTGTGCTGCTTGAAAACAAACCGGTTCTTTTTGATTGTATTGAATTTAATGAGCATTTACGCTGGATTGATACCATGAATGATGTAAGCTTTCTAGCGATGGATATTTCTTATCATCATCTAAAACCGCTCAGTCATTTGTTTATCAATAAATATGTAGAACAGTCGCAAGATTACGAAGGACTATTGCTCTTAAAGTTTTATCAATGCTATCGCGCGATAGTGCGCGCAAAAATTGCCCATCTGCAGCAGCTTGAGAAGGAACAGCAAGATTATCTGGCCTTGGTCAAAAATTATATGCAATCTGAATCCCCTAGCCTAACCATTACCTTCGGCGTATCCGGTGTTGGCAAAACATTCACCACGGAACAATTATTAATGAACACGGGCGCCATCCGCTTGCGCTCAGATGTTTTTCGCAAAAAAATTGCCGATAAAAATGAACGCTATTCTGAAAAATCAACCCAGGCGGTTTACCATCATTTACGCGATTTAGCTAAAATGTTATTGCAAAATGGCTATTCGGTTATTATAGATGCAACCTGTTTACAACAATGGCAAAGACAACTCTTCATTGCCTTGGCAACGGAACTAAAACTCCCATTTACTATTCTCGCTTTACATGTGCCTATCGATATTTTACGGCAAAGAATTGCTGCACGCGGTGATATGAATGTGAATGTATTAGCGTTGCAATTAAAAACCATGGAGCCATTAACTGCGCAAGAACAGGAATTTTGCTCAAAAACGTGAAGAACAAATCATTCTGGCAGGAATACAAACATCTACTGGCTTTACCAGCTTAATATTATGTAAAGAAATATCGACACGATAAGCAAGAATTTCCACACCTGCAATTATTGCTTTGCGCAAGGTTCTACCATATTCTGAATCGATATGATCTGCTGGAAAAACTCTATCAATACCCATATGTTGAACACAATATAATAATACCGCACGATACCCCTGCTCTCTGGCATGAATTAATAATTTTAACTGTGCAACACTATGTGCGGTGGGCGCATCCGGAAAAAATCCACGATGAATTTCATCTCCTAAGGTCACGCTCTTAACATCAAGATAACAAGCCGTCCCATCTGCTTTTGCTTCTAATAATAAACTGAGACTATATTCACCTAATAACTGTGGATTGCAGGTCATTTGCTGGTATCCCTGCAATTCTTGAATCGTCCCATCTTGAATGCCCTCTATCACTAAGGGAACATCATTATGAGTATTAACACAAACTAAGTACCCAGCATCCACTTCGACAAGTTCCCAGGTTTCTGGATATTTTCTCAGTGTATTAGGGGCATAAGAGAACCATATGCGACTGCCTAGGACATCACAGCCTGTCATTGCCCCAAGATTTGGGCAATAAATGATGCGATGCTCTTTATTATCCGCCACCACTTCTGCTAAGTAACGCTTATAGCGTTTAAGCAGCACTGCTTGTGTTAAAGGACCTGAAAATTCCACGTCATTCACCGACTCTTTTATTTCAACTACTACTGTAGTCGGCATTCTCACTAAAAATATAATGTCTTATTTCCTACTTTTTTTATCAGTAATCGGCCGGTAGCCAAAATAGGGTTTTAAGTGTATATTCGCTCCCTAACGTTAGAATTGTGGGTACCTACATTCGTGGTAAGGAACTTTTTTTACCTATTGCAGTTCTAATTAAACATGATATAGATTGAATCTTACCTAGGCGTTCTGGTGCGTCAGGAGGAGAAAAACATGTCAACCGAAACAAAAGGTGGCACAACAAAGAAGAGGGCCAATGCGAAAGTGAGCAGTCCGACCACAACCCAAACATTACTCTCATATGGTGTAAAGCCGTATGAACCCAAGAAAGGGGAAGAGTACATGAGCAAGGAACAACTTGAGCATTTCCGAAAATTGCTCAATATTTGGAAAAAAGCCTTGCTCGAAGGCGGCGATGAAACCATTCATGATTTAAAATCTTTGGCCGAAGTTCCTGCGGATGTTAGTGATCAAGCCACACTTGAAGAAACCTTTGCTTTACGATTGCGCGCGCGTGATCGTGAACATAAGCTAATTAATAAAATTGATGAGTCTATTAAGCTTATTGATAATGGTGAATATGGTTATTGTGAAGAATGTGGCATAGAAATTGGCATTCGACGTTTAGAAGCCAGACCTACAGCAACCTTATGTATTGATTGTAAAACCCTCGCAGAAGTACGCGAAAAGCAGGGACGACAATAGCTTATTCCTCGTATGAAAAAAAATCATCTTTTTTTCGTGGTATTTACTGCTCTAAGCAGTGCTATACTTCTATTAGTCTATAGCAGTTTTCATTTGATACATCACAACCCAGACTTAACCAAAATTTTTTTTATTCAATGTCTTAATCCTTTAGTCTGTTATCTCTTATTAGGCAGTCTTGGGCTACCGCTCGTTTTACTTGCAAGCATTTTTGGTTGGGTCCAATTGATCCTATTATTAAAAGGCAATATTCATCCCCATCTGGGCAGTGAAGGCTTTTTTAACGTGCTTGAGACACTTTTTAGTAAAATCTAATTTCAATCAAGATTTTCTGCGAGTTGTTGAGAAAAAATATTCATATTTTGCTCAAACATTGCACGAAGACTTTGCTGCATTGAACCCCCATAGAGACAAATCATCTGCTGCAAACTATCAATAGTAAATATGGGCGGACCATTCTCTTCTTGCTCTATAATAATTTGTAATAGCGTACTATGGGTGATGTCGTTTTTAGAGCGCGCATCAATCACTTTCAGTGGGACCCGTTTTATGACTAAATTTTTGACATCTTCCAAGGTAATATAACTGCTAATCGTTGTGTCATATAAACGCCGATTAGGGTATTTTTTGATAATCCGTGCATCATTCATTACTATCTCCGGGTAATGCATATTAGGTGTAGGTAAGCGTATCAAAAAATGATCGTTGGGACTACCAACTATGGATGATATTGTGAGAGTAACTGGCTCAGCACCTCTGGCTCCGCTAATGTAGAAACATCACCAATTTTATCAACCTCTCCTGTCGCTATACAGCGCAAAATACGGCGCATAATTTTACCTGAACGTGTTTTTGGCAACAGCGGTGCCCATTGTATATGATCAGGGACCGCAAGCTTACCAATCGCTTGCTCAACTTCTTTGCGCAATTCCTGCGTTAAAGCAGCTTCCCACTCTTTCCCAGCAATTAAAGTGACAAAAGCATAGAGACTCTCTCCCTTAATGGGATGTGGGATCCCCACAACGGCCGCTTCTGCTACCAATGGATGTTGTACTAAAGCACTTTCAATCTCTGCGCTACCTAAACGATGTCCAGCGACATTAATCACATCATCCACGCGACCGGTGATCCAGTAATCACCCTGCGCATCACAATGAGCACCATCTCCTGTAAAATAAGAGCCTGGGTATTGGCTAAAATAGCTCTTAAAAAAACGTTGCGGATCGTTAAAAATAGCTCGCGCTTGGCCGGGCCAGCTTTGTTGAATGGTCAGATAGCCTGTTTGTTCTGAATTCATAATTGCCGGCAAAATCCCAAAAAAAGGACGACCTACAGAGCCAGGCTTTTGTTGGCCAATACCGGGTAATGGCGCTAATAAAATTCCGCCCGTTTCGGTTTGCCACCATGTATCGACAATCCAACATTGATTCTTGCCAACTTTATCATGATACCAGCGCCAGGCCTCTGGATTAATCGGTTCCCCGACAGATCCTAAAATTCGCAGACTATTGCGCTGACTAGATGCTAGGTTTTCATTTCCTTGCGCCATTAAGCTGCGAATGGCTGTTGGTGCGGTATAAAAAATATTCACTTGATATCTATCAATGATTTCCCAAACCAAACCGGGCGTGGGTCCTGTAATCACCCCTTCATAGATCAGCTGCGTAGCGCCATTGGCTAAAGGGCCATACACACTATAACTATGACCGGTGATCCAACCAATATCTGCCGTACACCAATAAATATCTTCAGGTTGATAATCAAACACATACCGATGGGTTATAGCGCAAAAAAGCAAATAACCGCCAGAGGTATGCAAAATACCTTTAGGTTTGCCAGTCGAACCAGAAGTATAAAGAATAAAAAGGGGATCTTCCGCTCTCATTACTTCTGGTTCACAATCGGATAATTGCCCTTGACATAATTCATGAAACCAAATATCGCGGTTCGGTTGCATATTGATAGCAGCGCCACTATTTTTGATGACAACTACATGACGTATCGCACAATGCCGGAGTGCTTCATCAACGTTCGCTTTTAAAGGGAAGTGTTTACCCCCCCGAATAGTTTCATCCGCTGTCACCACCACATCACAACCGGCATCTACAATACGTTCAACTAAAGCATGCGGTGAAAAACCACCAAAGACGACTGAATGAATGGCACCTATCCGAGCGCAGGCCAGCATGGCAATCACTGCCTCAGGGATCATTGGCATATATAAACAAACTCTATCGCCTTTTTTGACACCAATGCTTTTTAACCCATTGGCAAAACGACAAATTCGCTCATAGAGATCTTGATAGGTTATTTTTTGTTCGCGCTGCGCATTATCGCCAACCCATATAATAGCAGTTCGCTTAGCGTTCTGAGGAAGATGCCTATCCACACAATTATAACAAACATTTAATGTTGCCCCATCAAACCATTCAATTTTACCCGTGGTAAAATCACTCGTATTGACAGTTTTCCAAGGTTCAATCCAGGTTACCAATGCATGCGCTTGTTCACTCCAGAATTGATTGGGGTTCTCAATGGACTGTTGATATACTAGTTGATATTGCGCTTCATTAAGTGTTGGCTCCCTCATAGCTAAATCCTTTTATTTTTTGAATTAATGTTTGGGTTGATGGGTCAATATTATTATCAATATTTTCACTAAGGAGATTTTTCAATACATGGTTAGCAAGTTGTTTTCCTAATTCAACCCCGGGCTGATCAAAAGAATTAATTTTCCAAATTGCGCCTTGTACAAAAACTTTATGTTCATATAAGGCTAATAATTGGCCAAAGGCATAAGGCGTAATTTTTTCAAGTAACAACATATTGCTAGGTTTATTACCCGGCATATGACTATGCGCTGACTCTACATTTTCACGGCCTTGCATGAGCGCCGCTGCCTGTGCAAAACAATTTGCCACCAATTGTAAATGTTGTTCTCTTAAAGCCGTGTTACTTTGTTTAGCAACAATAAAATCAATGGGAATAAAATGCGTTCCTTGATGTAATAATTGATAAAAAGCATGCTGGCCATTGGTGCCCGCTTGTCCCCAGATAATAGGACCGGTTGCATAATTAACCGGTTGTCCTGAGTGCTGTACGCTTTTACCATTACTTTCCATATCCAGTTGTTGTAAATAATCTGGCAAATAACGCAATTGATTCGCATAAGGTAATATCGCTAATGTGGACGCTTGCCAAAAATTAATATACCAAATACCAATCAGGGCTAATAAAACAGGCATATTTTCAGCAAATGGCGCAGTACTAAAATGTGCATCCATGGCTCTTGCGCCGGCCAGGAATGCTTCAAATTGCTGCATGCCAATACTCAGCGCTAGCGGTAAGCCAATGGTTGACCAAATGGAATAACGTCCCCCCACCCAATCACAAAAAGTTAAGATATTTTCTGGGCTAATACCATATGCTTGTGCTTTTTCAGGGTTTGCGGTCACCGCGATAAAGTGTTTATCTACATTCTGTTCTTTGAGGTGAGTCTGCAGCCAAACTCTTGCAACGTGCGCATTGGTAAGCGTTTCCGTAGTCGTGAAAGATTTAGAAGAAATAATAAATAACGTGGTTGCAGGATTTAATTGTGCCAACAAAGTGGCAATCGCATTGGGATCTATATTAGAAACAAAGTGCAGTTTAAGAGAGGTCTGTTGATAATCTTTCAATGCTTCAACTGCCATTAAGGGTCCTAAGTCTGATCCCCCAATCCCTAAATTAACCACATCCGTCATATTCCCTTGTTGAATACGTTGCACCATTTCTGCCATTTTTTCTTTTTGGGCTTGCACCACGGGTAAGAGTTTATCCGCTGCTTGACGCATCGCTGTGTGCAAGGCGGGACGGCCTTCTGTGGTATTGACGGGATGCCCGGAAAAAAGTTGTTCAATCGCTAACTTCAAACCTTTAGCATCTGCCAGTGCCAAGAGCATGGTGAGTATTTCACTGGTAATAAAGTTCTTAGAATAATCTAAATGTAATTGATCAACACGGATTGAAAATTTTTCTGGACGCTGCATGTCCTTTGCAAACAAATCAGACAATGGTTGCTTGCGCATCATGAGGGCTGCATCTTCTAACACTTGCCAAATTTTTTGATTATTTTGCATAGAATATCCTTCAAATAAATATAAATCAGGTGCTATTTCAGCCAACGGCAACAAAACAAAAGCGCGATGTTCAATCCCAGGATGTGGAATGGTAAGCGTCTCACTTTGAATTTGATGCTGACCATAAAGTAACAAATCACAGTCTAATGTCCGCGGCCCCCAGCGCTCTTTGCGGACCCTGCCATGGCACTGCTCAATGGCTAATAATGCGGATAATAAAGCATGCGGCGAAAGCTGGGTTGAAAGTTTTACCACCGCATTAATAAAATCCGGTTGTACCATATCTCCCATGGGAGGTGAACGATATAATGAAGAAACTTTTAATACTTGCGTTTGCGCTATGTTCCCTAAATCTATTATGGCTTGTCGAATATGCTTTTCAGGGGAATCAAGATTACTGCCTAAAGCAACATACGCTTCTTCCATTAGCGTCTCACCGCACTAAGGGCTTTCACTAATGCCCGACGTTTTGTCGCATCTCCCGCAATATACGCTTGCCACCATTGCGTTAACGCATCAATCTCCCTACCTTCTCCTGCTTGGGCACGCAATTCCAAAAAATCAAAAGCTGCACGAAAGCGGGGTTCTGCCATTAATAAATGGGCGCGCTTGCCATAGCGTTTATTTAACCGCATTTGTAGCAGCCAAATTTCTCGCGCCCCTTGAATGATGCGTTTAGGAATACTCACTCGACGAATTTGTTCCTGGACAACCTCTTCAATGGCTTGCATTCTGGCAGGAAATAGCGGCAACCCCTCATCCAGAAAGTGCTGAGCACGAATGCAAATGGGATACCATAAAAGCGCCGCCACAATAAAAGCCGGCGTCACTGGTTTTTGTTGTTGAATACGCATATCAGTATTATGAAAAACAATTTTGAGTAACGCATCCATCGGATAAGTGGTTTGCTGCAAACTCTGGTAACTTGCAGGAAATAATTGGCCAAACAAATCATAATCTATTAAATGATCATAAACCGCGCGTGCCGCCCCTGAGTGAAACATTTTTAATACTTCTTCAAACAATCGGCTCGAGGAAACATGGCCAATTAAATCTTTTAATTTGGTCATGGGTTCTGTCAATTCTTTGGATAAGCTAAAATTAACTTTGCAGGCAAAACGAATGGCGCGCAACATACGAACGGGATCTTCTCGATAACGTTGTTCCACTTCCCCAATCATTTTCATACGCTTGGCTTTTAAATCGGCAAACCCACCCACATAATCCACCAGTGAGAAATCTGCAATGTTGTAATAAATGGCATTGATTGTAAAATCTCGTCGCCAAACATCTTCTGCTAAGGTACCATAAACATTATCTCGCAAAATCATGCCTTGCGCGGAGTGCACGACCTCTGCACAGTCATCTGTTTTGCCACGAAAAGTCGCTACTTCTATAATATCATGGCCAAAATAAACATGGGCCAAACGAAAACGTCTGCCAATTAACCGACAATTGCGAAAAACCCGCCGTATTTCTTCGGGTTTGGCATTGGTTACCACATCAAAATCTTTAGGATGCAAACCTAATAAAAGATCGCGCACACCGCCCCCCACCAAAAAAGCTTCATAGCCATGCTGATTGAGCCGGTAGAGTACTTTTAATGCATTCTCACTAATATTCTTACGAGAGATCCCATGTTCACTACGTGGAATAATCCGTGGACCTCTGCCACTCTGCACGGCACTATTAGGAAGTATGCCAACTTTTTTAAGGAAAGCCCTTATCATATTTAGCTCATTTATTTTCTGTTTGAGTAAGCAACTCAGGTCGGTATAATACCATCACTCACCTAGAATGACAGAGCACCCTCTAACAATGGATAGTTTATTAAGTCAGTCTCTTAAAGATTATATTATTAACACCACAAGCCCCGAAAGCACACACTTACAAAATTTACGCAAAGAAACGATGACGCAAACAGCGGCTCCTCAAATGCTCTCGGGACCTGTTGAGGGCATGTTATTACAATTCTTGGTAAAATTATTAGGTGCAAAACACTGTTTGGAAGTGGGGACGTTTACCGGGTATTCTGCCTTACATATCGCCAACGCCTTACCACTTGATGGTAAGCTGATTACCTGTGAAAATCAAAAAGAACATGCGGCTATTGCCCAAAAGTATTTTGATTTAAGTCCGCACGGTCACAAAATAACCCTGCGTCTGGGTGATGCCATGCAAACCTTACCCACGTTGCATGAACCCTTTGACTTGATATTTCTTGACGCCGATAAAAGCAATTACCCTTTGTATTATGATTTGCTTATCCCCAAGTTACGCACCAATGGGCTGCTGATAGTGGATAACGCGCTCTGGAAAGGTAAAGTCATTGCGCCGCAAGATAAGCAAACCATGGCGATTGATGCGCTAAATCAGAAGGCACGTCACGATCCGCTAGTCCAGACCGTGATGCTTTCCGTGCGTGACGGCATATTGCTCATTCGTAAGGGTTAGCCTTTAATGACGCCACAGGCAAGGCGCCCATCACCACCACCCATTGGCGGCACATCCTTGTAAGTATCGCCGCCCACATGGATCATTATCGAATGCCCAAGGATCTCTTTTAAGGTTAACCGATGTGCTATGGTGGTTGTTTGATTATTTCCTTTTTTATCGACCACTAAATAGGGTAAATCGCCCAAATGACCTTTACCTTCTGGCCCTAAATGTTTATTGGTACGGGCAGGATCTAAATGTCCACCCGCAGCTTCCCCTGGCATCCATTTGCCATCTTTTTCTAGCCCATTACAAGAAGGATTTACATGAATATGAAAACCATGATTACCAGGTGGTAAGTCTTTCAACTCCGTTCTAATCACTAAACCCTTATCGCTGTCTTCAAATGTTATAGTCCCGATTTTTTTGCCAATGCCATGTTCTTTGACATCATCGGTTAAGAGATGTACATCGATAGTTTTTTCAGCGTGCCCATAGGCACAGGTTACAGAAATAAGTATTGCGCCTAACATTAGGCATTGATTCCATTTCATAACTTTTCCTCCAAGATAATAATTCTGCTCTTACCCATCCTATCCAATTTCATAATAGTTTCCCAGTATGGTAAATTCGCACCCATGACGACATATATCAATATTTCCGGGTATAAATTTACCCAACTAACAAATCTTGAGGCTTTGCAAGAAAACCTTAAAACGCACTGCTTAGCCCTTGGCCTCAAAGGCACTATTTTGCTCAGTACTGAAGGCATTAATGTTTTTCTCTGCGCAAAGCCCGCGGCCATTAAAAATTTTATAGATTATTTACCAGAGAGTGGCTTACCCAGTATTACTTTTAAAGAAAGCCAATCGCCAAAAGTACCCTTTAAACGCATGCTGGTTAAAATAAAATCCGAGATTATCACCATGGGAGTTCCGGAAATTTCGCCCATAACGCATCCTGCCCCTCATCTTGCACCCACCACTTTCAAACATTGGCTAGATGAAGGGAAAAAACTGGTCATTCTAGATACGCGCAATGATTATGAAGTGCAATTGGGAAAATTTGCAAACGCGCTCGATTTACATATTCAAAATTTTCATGACTTCCCTGATGCGATTGCGCAATTGCCGGATGAATATAAAAAGTTGCCCATCGTCACTTATTGTACGGGCGGTATTCGCTGTGAGAAAGCTGCGCCTTTGTTAAAAGCAAATGGATTTCAAGAAGTATATCAATTAGAAGGCGGCATTTTAAAATATTTTGAAGAATGCGGCAGTGCGCACTATACTGGGGATTGTTTTGTCTTTGATAACCGCGTTACGCTCAATGCTCAATTAGAGCCCACGTATGATTGAAACAGAACGTGCGCAACTTTGCATCATGCAACCTGAACATGTCAATATGATGATGAGTTTTACGCAACTCCATGAAAAAGAGTGTTTAACTTGGATAAACGAAAATATTGCACAAGAACAGCAGCGTGGCTTTAGTATCTATAATGTCTTTCTCAAACAAACGCAAAAATACATTGGTTATTGTGGCTGCAATGACATTGAACTCGCCGGGTTCCCTGAAGTTCAACTGCTGTGGGATCTTTATAAGAAATATAAAGAGGATGATATTGAAATTGAAGTAGCCTTTGCGTTACGGAATTATATCTTCAAGCATTTTGATATTCATTCGCTGGTTTCTTTGATTCGCACTACCGATATTCCAGACACCTATATAGCAGAAGCGATTGACATGGAAAATGAAGGCACGCTAAATATTGATGGGCAGAAACATTTTGTCTATCGGGTAAGCCGTAATTCTCCTAAGTTTTTAGCTTCTTTTGGGGATGGGGAATCTTGCGTGTTAACATCTACGTTAAATTATCGTGAAAATGCGCCAAGCCCCGTTAAAAATTTAAAAAGACCGAGACCACGGCCGAAATAAAATATTTATTTCTTCGCCGCGACTTGACAACTTTGATAAAAAGCAATGATTTGATCATCATCTTGAATTAAGCGCAGTGTTTCATCATGCTTATTTTGCCATTCCTGCTCAGTCATGCCCTGCGCAAGTGCCGTTTTTTTAAATTCTTTCAGGCCCTGCACCACAAGAATTTTTTGCGCTCTTTTCCATAACAAGGGTTGCACGAGTTGGCAATCCAGAATATCAAACCCTGCTTGTTTGGCATAATAAAAAAGCTTCATACCAAAATCACCGTCTCTATTTTCTCCATCCTGCTCTGTATGCGGTGAAGGTAAGGTTGGCATATACCCCGTCCAGGCAAAACTCGAAGGATAGGCAAATGCAGCACTAATAATGCCTTCTTCACCAATATAAATTCCGCCAGAATTTAACGTATCATAAAATAAACGAATGGTTTTACGCGGCGAATGTAAATGGTGCAACACAAAGCGACAATAAATTAAATCAAAGGTCAGATGAAGATCGAAAATATCATAGGCAGATAAACATTGGTAATCAATATTTTTTAATCCTTCGGTAATCTTTTTTGCAGCTAGCAATTGGTCTTCACTATTATCAATTGCAATGACTTTTCCTTCTGGGCCAACCTGCGTTGCAAACCAACGGCTCATTACGCCTGTACCACATCCTACATCCAGCACGGTCATACCTGGTTTTATATATTTTTGCGTAAACGCTATAGTGCTCTGGTTAAACGCCAAATCCAATAAATCAAGTCCTTGTGACCCTTGAGGACCTACTTCATATTCATAAACTTCTTCTTTACTCATGGGGTTTCCGCTATAATTAGGGTATAAATGTAGTATAGGGTGTGGCTATGGGTTTAAACAATGTTCGGGCAGGTCTTTATGTTCCTGATGATATCAACGTCATTATTGAAATACCGGCGCACAGTGAACCTATTAAATATGAAGTAGATAAAGCCACAGGCGCTTTATTCGTAGATAGATTTATGTCTACCTGTATGCATTACCCTTGTGATTACGGGTATATACCCGGAACATTATCCGATGATGGCGATCCCGTTGATGTCTTAGTTATCACTCCTTTCCCGGTGAATAGAGGCTGCGTTATACGCTGTCGCCCTATTGGCATGTTACCTATGACCGATGAAGCCGGAGAAGATAGGAAAGTGCTTGCCGTACCCGTGGATAAATTAACCAATATCTATCAACAGGTGCATGGACTCAAAGATCTACCGCCCCTATTATTAAAGCAAATCTCCCATTTTTTTGCCCATTATAAGGATTTAGAAGAAGGTAAATGGGTTAAATTAGCAGACTGGGTAGGTGCACCAGAAGCCAAACAAGAAATTCTAGATAGCATTAAGCGCTATGAACAAGCCTCCGATAAGCCGGCTTATTAATTACACCTAATCCTTTTATCGCTTTTTCCCCCACTTCTATCGATAACCGCGTGACAACCCTCTAGTAATATTATATGTTAGTTAACATCCATTTTACTTTTAGAGGGAAATCCTATGCCATTATTCATACCGCACGCAACAGAAGCAGAACGAGAAAAATTTGCAGAAATCATTCGGGTCGTGGAAGCACACCGCGCAGAGATTATCAAAGAAGGAACGCCAGAAGCACAAGCGCAATTGGTTTTAAAGATAGCAAACGCCGTGGGTATACGTATTACTAAGGATCAAGCGAAAATTGCTTTAACTGAATCAGCCGAGCAAATTGAGAAGATGGCCGCACAGCATAATCTGGAATTGCACCGTGATGTTAGAATGATGCTACACATGGCCGCTGTGGTAGGGTTCATCGGAGCAGTCGCTTACGCACCTGGCGCTGTGGCAGGTTTTACTGCGCTGAATGTATTAAGAACTATCGTTTCTACCATAACGCATAGAATGACTCCACGTTGGACAAACCTTGCCATATATATGTCAATGGAACTTTTAAAAAGTACCCTACTGCCAACGGAAACTATCGGAGAAAATGCTTCTTACGCACTTGAATTATTAACGGTGAATGGCATCTTCAGAGAACAATTTAATTTACTATCACATGAATTTGGACTAAATCTGCCGGCTTCAGTCGCTGCACATACGGTGTTAAGTGCCGGTCCGGCTGCGACGCTCGGTTTTGTTGCAGATACGGTGCGCATGGTACGAGATCCAGAATTTTTTGAAATTGCCTCACATCTTCTCGTTTTAGATCCTTCAGATGATTCAGCTGAAGCTGAAGAAGTTGATGAATATCCGGGATTGTTTGATGGGGCATTTACAGGCCTTTATGATCGCTTTAGGAAATACTTTTCTGGCGCTGCTGCGCCAGCACCAGTCGTTGTTCAAATTCCTGCAACAGCTGGTGTTGCCGAAACTGCTGAAGCTACCGTAGCCGCAGTTGCAGAGCCTGTAGAAAAGTTAGCAAGAGCTGCTACCCCTTAGTTTTCCTCATAAAACCTAGCGTTAGTTTTATAAATAACGCTAGGTTTCCATATAATTACTTCATATTATCACTATTTTCCTATAAGCTGTGATGATTATGACTCAAACCAAATTAACAAAATTTCATTGTGTTTTGCTTACCTGGCACCTCGCTTTGCCTATTCTATCGAGTGATATTTACCTGCCTTCACTTTATGAAATGGGGAACTTCTTTCAAGCAAGCCAATATCAAGTTCAGCTTACATTGAGCTTATATTTTTTATGTTTTAGTGTTGCGCAGTTAATCTATGGCCCTTTATCCGATTGGTTTGGCAGAAAGCCATTATTGTTAATCAGCCTTTCTATTTACACTATGGGAACATTCTTTTGTATCCTTGCGCCTTCTATGCGGATTTTTTGTATCAGCCAAGTTATGGATTTCTAAAGTAAAATCAAATTTACGCGCAGTTGAATAAAAGAACATACACCCTCCTCACATTTTCACCGTTGAGATCCCTTCTTTCCGTTTTTCGCTTGTTTCCATCGCTACTGTCTCTACTGTTAGCATTCTTCTAATGTCACTAAATACTAATACCGGCGCGACAACGTCTTGCTCAGTCTTTAATAATTCAGATCGCCAATGATTTAATGCTTGTCTTGCCGTCCATCGCTCCTCTCTAAAACATGCCATCATCCCTGCCCAAGATTCCTCTCTTGGTGCCGTAAATGGCGTTATACCATATTTAAATGCAAACAAGGTGGTCCCTAAAGCATAGACATCATTTGCAGAATGCGGTTTAAGATATTCTATATGCAACCCATCTAATTCCTCTTTTTTAGAAGGCGGCATATTCTCAAGATAATGTTTGGCAAGCGTAGAACAAGACTTAACCGTATATATTCCAGGATATTTAGACGAATATCTGAATTTTGGTGCATGCGCAACCCGAAGTTCTGGCGTTTCATAATCAAGGGTAGCAATTGCTTGTTGGCGATAGGCGGGAAGCGCTTGCCAATATGCATTGCCCCAATCTGTAAATTTTGCTTGAATATTCTCATTTTTTCCGTAAATTATGATATTCGTTTGCTTAATATCTTGGTGCTGACAATTATTTTCATGCATAAATTCCAGCGTCTGAAAAAGCTGCACCCCCATACGCTCAAGGCTACCCATTTTAAGATTTGAATAACAAAGATTTTTAAGCGGTATTCCTCGGCGTGCAAAAACATGTTGAAAATTTTCTCTCTCATGTTCTATTTGTGGACCTAAGATACACAATACTATTGATAAGGGCGCTTCTGAAAGTGCTTGTAAGCGCCAAGGAAGCAATATCTCATTTTCAAGATCTTCCTTGTCACTCTCACCACTAAGTTGGGTTAATAAATCCACATAATCTTCTAGCCCTTCTTTGCCATCCAGTCGAAGGGCGCTAAAGCATTCTTTTTGAGCCCCTGAAAAAATAGGTTTACTATTAAAAACATCATCCAGCGGAAGAATAAAATAATATTCCCCATCAGGATCACGACAAACATATAGTTCTGGAACTGGAAACCCTTCCTCAATTCCTATTCTCTCTGCACCATTATGAGCAAGCGCATTTAAAGTTTGTAATATTTCTTCCCCAAACCCCAAAATCTCTGCAATTCTATCTGATATAAAATTTTCATAACAAAGCGTAAAAAATTCCGTGAAAGGCCACCTTGATTGATTTTTTGCAAGCCTGTCTAGCGCCGCTTGAAGCTGAGCATTCAGCAGCAATTCCGTTTTATTCATATCGCAACAAAGTAACATATACCTTCTTCACACTTTTTTTAATAACAAATCATCAACCACGGTTAATGGGATCTCCATAAAATCACGCTCTCTATCAATACAATTTTTTAACTGTTCTGAGGCATGCTTAATCTCAAGTGGGATCCCTTCTTTCCCTGCATTATCATCTGATGACCAAGATGCATCTCGGGTTTTCTTATCTGGCCATCGGGAATAGGCAAGCCACATACCATTTTCCATTTTATGTAGTGTTGAACCCAGCGCGCCTCTTTTCTCAACAAAATAAGCTGCAATTTGATGCCATAATTTTTGATATTCTTCTTCTTTTTCAGGTTTAATATACGCTTGATAGATAACTGCAAACATATTAACTTCCTAATTTAATAGCTGTTTTTAAAAAATTGTTTAAAATTAGCACTTTCCCTCTCCCAATTTTGGGAGAGGGTGCCCGACTTGTCGGGCGGGTGAGGGCTAATTAAACCGCATTTTTATCCTTTAATTCATTATATATTTTTTCTAACACTGCTGGAATGTTTTGCAGCACTTCATTGTTCCAAAAACGAATCACTTTATATTGTAAAGATTCTAAATAAATAGTTCTATTTCTATCATAAAGTTCATTATCTAAATGTTGCGATCCATCTACTTCAATGATTAATTTACATTCTAAACATACGAAATCAACAATATATGGCTTAATGATAAATTGTCGCTTAAATTTTACATTACAAAATTGCTTATTCCTTAAATACCGCCATAATTGTCTTTCTGCTACAGTGCTGTTCTTTCGCAGATTTCTTGATGCTTCCAGCATTTGCATTCTTAACCCTCACCCGCCCGACAAGTCGGGCACCCTCTCCCAAAATTGGGAGAGGGAAAGTGCTAATTTTAAACTATAGCTTTAAAAAATAAAGACGACAAAAAAAATTACAAAATAACCTGCACGGTAACTCGCTCGGTAAAGCGACAAAACAATTCCCATGGTATGGTACCGGCATGTGCCGCAACTTCTTCTATGGGTAAACCATCACCCCATAACATTACGGGATCACCAATTTTTACTTGTGGGAGCGCGCTAATATCAATAGCCAGCATATCCATGGAAACACGGCCAACGGTACTTGCACGCTGACCATTCACTAAAACAGGTGTGCCATTTTTAGCATGCCAAGGGTAACCATCCCCATATCCTATTGCAACAATCCCAATTTTTGCAGAATTTTTCACATTTTTCCAAGTACCACCATAACCGACACATTCTTCTGGATTAACGGTTTGAATAGCGATAATTTCTGAACACAGCTGCATGGCCGGCATTAAATTTAATGATGCGGCACTTACCTTGGGTAAGGGCGATGCGCCATACAACATTAAGCCTGGGCGCACCCAATCTGCATGACTTTGTGGCCAGGCGATAACACCCGCGGAATTTGCTAAGCATTTTTGACCAGGCCGCTCACCAATTAATTGAGAAAATTGCACACATTGTTGTTGCGTCAAGTCATGTTCTGTTTGATCTGCATTAGGAAAATGGGTCATAAAACCCAGTAAAGTAACCTGTGGCATTTCAATTATTTTACGCCATGCAACATCAAATTCAGCGACGGGAAATCCTAAGCGATTCATCCCCGTATTAATTTTTAACCAAACTTTAAAGGGTTGGAGGGGAAGTTCCCTATAATTTTGCAGCGCTTGGATCTGTGCCCAATGGTGCACCACTACAGTGAGTCCAAAAGCCTGCACTAATTCTAATTCTTCTGGCCGAAAGATGCCTTCTATTAAGACAATATCTGTTTTGATACCTGCTTGACGCAATCTCAATGCTTCTTCAATGCAGGCAACCCCAAAAGCATCTACAGATTTCAACGCTTTAGCAACAGGTATTAAACCGTGGCCATACGCGTTGGCTTTAATCATGGCAAGAATTTTACTCTGGGGCGCTAAGCGTTGCACTTGCTGTAAATTATTCAGCAAAGCTTTTTGTGACACTTTTGCAATAACATGACGCCCCATTTTTCTCTCCTAAATTGGGATAACATGCTCGGTCATAAAATTATCAAAGCGCGTATATTGGCCTAAAAAGGTTAACCGCACGGTACCAATCGGTCCATTACGTTGTTTACCAACAATGATTTCTGCCGTGCCTTTATCCGGACTATCTTCATGATAAACTTCATCACGATAAATAAACATGATTAAATCAGCATCTTGTTCAATTGCACCCGAATTATGATTCACCAGACCATCGGATAACCATGAAGCAACACCCGGAACGGTTAAATCAAATACCTCTTGCTCTCCAGCAGGTTCAATGCAAACAATCGTATCCCAAAATAAATCCGATTGGGCTAATTGTTTTAACTTGGATGAATGTAGTAAATTTGCATACTCCAATACCACTTCACGGGAAGGTGCAAAGGAAAAATGCGCGCTTCCTCCATAAGAGGTTCCTCGTAATTTAGCCATCATTCGTTGAGAAAGACCTAGTTGCGTCATTGTATCCTTAACTTCCGCAAAAATGTTCTGAGGCAAAGTATCAACATTCGTATTAGGTTGAATGGTCAGCAAATGCTGTTCCAGGCGACGTGCGGGTTCAACCCTGGGACCAAATGCCCCTATCACTTTGAGAAATTTCAATTGTTGCTGCGCACCTGAAACATCAACACTCCAGATTGGATTACCTGTTTTTTGTATCACTCCTCTTAATCGAGTCAAAATTCCTAATCGCAATAATAAGGCTTGCACATCTCTTGCTAACCGCTCTGAACAAGTTGAAAAATAAACACGAGTCGCTGATTTTCCTGTTTTTCTCAGATAGATGCATCCATCTGTTGCCCATATGTGTCTTAAAAATAAAGCCACTTGAGCATCCGAAAGAGAAAAAATATCTTGGGGAACATGCTTTTGAATAGAGCGTTGACCGAAAATACCTAAATTTTTAAGCCAAGCGCCAACGCCCTTAGGACTCCAACGATTACCATTGCCTGCAATTATCAATTGATGCCAAGTGCCCGTAGGACCCTCAGCACGCGATACGGTTGAACCCATATATTCAGCAGCAGTCCTCACGGCTTCACTATTTTCTTCAGATGCTGTGGTATATCTCAGTGGTTGATGTTTAATATAACTGCCATCACCAATTAAATGCGCTAATAAGATGATAGCTTGATCGTCCCATTGTTTGGACGGCGTACAAGGCAATTGCCTTGCCAATGCAATTCTCTCACCTGCTTGCATTTTTTCTATTGTCTTCCAACCCGTGTCGCTGTAAATTCTATGTTCTTTGGTAGCTCTTAAAACACGACCTGATGCCGTAGTTAATTTATAAATCGGTTTCACGCCTTTTGACCACACCAAATCACTTTTAGCCGCTATTATTTTCTGTTCAGGAGTCATTGCCAATACTTCTGGGAAGGTGCCCACTAATTCCTGAATAGGAACTCTGCGCCCATCCGCTAGACATACTAACGTATCCCCTGTTACGCACTCCCGTAAATCCGACATCACCGGCCGTTTATTTGGACGCTGCTCTAGGCTACGATTTAACTGCGATAAGGCAATGACCGGAATATTTAATTCTTTGGCCAAGGCTTTTAATGAACGAGAAATTTCTGAAATTTCCGCCGTGCGGTTTTCCGCGTGACCTTGCACTTGCATCAGTTGCAAATAATCTACCACGATAAGACCCAACGGCCCCTCTCTGGCGACTCTTCTGGCACGCGCACGCAATTCCATGGGAGAGAGTGCAGGCGTTTCATCAATATACAGCTTAGCGCCACTAAGTAACCCTACCGCAGAGGTTAAACGGGTCCAATCTTCTTCTGCAAGTTTTCCCGTACGTAATTTATTCTGATCTATACGCCCTAAGGAAGATAACATCCGCATGACTAAAGATTCACCTGGCATTTCCATACTAAATACCAAAACTGATTTTTGACTGCGAATCGCGGCATGCTCTGCTACGTTCATGCCAAGAATAGTTTTTCCCATGGATGGCCTGCCGGCAATAATAATTAAATCCCCAGGTTGCATACCCGTGGTGAGCCTGTCCATATCACTAAAGCCCGTAGCAATGCCCGTAATGGGGGTATTGTTATGAAATCTTTTTTCAATATTATCCAAGGCTTTGGCGACAATGGAACGAACATTTTCTGGACCCGAGCCACGGATGCCGCGCTCGGCAATGTCAAAAACTTTCTTTTCTGCATCATCTAAAATTTCTACACTGGCACGGCCTTGGGGATCAAATGCGGATTGGGTAATTTGCGTTCCAACGGAAATTAATTCCCGTAAAATGGCTCTTTCATACACAATATCTGCATAAGCCGCAATATTAGCCGCACTCGGGGTATTTTTCGCAAGCTCTCCAAGATAGGCAAGTCCGCCGACTTCTTCATGGACTTCCATTTTCCGTAAGGTATCTGCGACCGTGATCACATCTAATGGCTGGTTCTCTGAAGTCAGCTTTGCCATGGCTTGAAAAATCAATTGATGATCCCGACGATAAAAATGCCTTTCTGTGATTCTATCTGCGATAGTATCCCAGGCTTTACTATCCAGCATTAACCCACCGAGAACCGCTTGTTCCGCATCTAAGGAATGCGGAGGGACTTTCAGCTTGGCTGCGGCTAACTCAGGTTCCCGCAGTGTTTCATTTTCTCTAATCACAGCGACATCCTTGAAAATATTGATAAATAACTAAAAAATAGACACAAAAAAGGGAAATAACGAATTATTTCCCTTATTGTGGTATGAAATAGCACAAGTCGCAATTGGTGCGCTCGTTAATCACCCTTTCTATCAGGGATAATTGACACGTGCGCAGTTGCAATCACATCCGCATGCAATTGCAATTCAATAACGTAACTACCTAAATCTCTTAAAGGTCCATTGGGCAAACGAATTTCTTGTCGTGTGACTTCAATGCCTTTTTCTTTAAAAGAGCGCGCCAAATCAATAGTCCCGATAGAACCATACAACTTACCTTCATCTGCAGCTTGCGCTTTAATGGTAATTTGCACATTATTAATTTCAGCCGCGCGTTCTTGAGCAACCCGTAAACGATCTTTTACCGCTTGCTCTAATTGTGCGCGTTGCCCCTCAAACTTAGAAATATTATCTTTGGTTGCGGGAACCGCTTTGCCTTGTGGGATTAAGAAATTACGTCCAAACCCCTTAGCTACCTTGACTTTGTTACCAAATTTACCAAGATTTCTGATATTTTCAAGTAATATCACTTCCATTTTAAACCTCCAGTGAACCCTTAATGTCTATCACAATAAGGAATTAACGCTAAATAGCGAGCATATTTAATTTCTCTGGCCAACATATGCTGGTAAATATTTTTTACCCCAGTAATACGGCTAGGTACAATTTTTCCCGTTTCTGAAATATATTTACGCAAGAATCGAAAATTCTTGAAATCAATAAATTCCACAGGGATCTTTTTTGATGTAAAAGGACAATATTTCTTTTTATTGCCACGAAACCACGGCTTAGACATATTCTCACGCTCCTAAATTTCAAGTTCTTCTTCTTCAGAGATCATGGCACGATCACCACCACGCTCCATACGTTCTTTATCTTCATCAGAACGAAGCATTGCGGAAATTTCTGTCAGTGCAGTATCTCTTTCTAACATCAAATAACGCAATATAGCATCATTGTAACGGAAAGCGTGTTTAAGCGCGTCTACAGCCTCATTGTCACATTCTACATTCATTAAAACGTAATGGGCTTTATGTAGCTTTTTGATAACGTATGCTAACTGTCTTCTGCCCCAATCTTCCAAGCGGTGGATTTTTCCTTGGTTCTTTTCGACAATCGCACGGTAACGATCAACCATGGCAGTAACCTGCTCACTTTGATCAGGATGAACTAAAATAACAATTTCGTAATGACGCATATGGTCTCCTCACGGATTTACAGTGCTCATGCAAATTAAAAATAAGCCAAGCACAAGGAGTTAACTAACTTTTTTATTTTCTCTAAAGAGAACGGCGTAGTTTAGTAGATTGTTTTTTCTAACACAAGCGCTGGCGTTGGCACTCATACAGACAAATTCCCGTAGCCACGGAAACATTTAAACTTGCAGTTACACCCAGAAGGGGAATACAGGCAATTTCATCGCAAGATTCTATGGTTAAATGCTTTAACCCCGTGCCTTCCGACCCCATCACTAAGGCAACGGGGCGTTTTAAATCTACCTGTGCCAAATTTTTAGCATGGGCTTGCAAGCTTGTACCTATTACCCATACACCACGCTTTTGTATTTGGCCTATAAACCGCACCAGATTACCTACTGCGATGATGCTAAGTTTTTGATCTGCCCCACAAGAAACTTTGCTAACAGTGGCATTGAGAGAAACCGCTTGTGCGCGCACCACCACCACCCAATCAACGCCTAATGCTTCTGCACTGCGTAAACAAGCTCCTAAGTTATGGGGATCTTGAATGCCTTCCAACAAGAGAAGTAAAGGCGGTTTGGCTGCATTTTCAAGCCAGGTGTAAACCGCATGTTCATCCACCGTTTGGGTATTGCGCATTTTAACAGCAATCCCCTGATGATGGGTGCTTTGGGTCAGCTTATTTAATTTATTTTCTGATAAATATTGTACCGTTAACTTTGCTTCATGTGCTTTTTCTAATAACACTTGCAACCGTGTATTTTCTGCTTTTTCTTCACAAAACAGGCTTAAGATATTTTCTGGATGATGGTTCAACGCAGCCATGACAGCATGGATGCCATAAATTACTTTCGCTTGCGCCATTTCTTTTTCCTGCGTTCTTGATTCTTGGTTTGCTTGCTGGCGCGAGTGAATTTTTTTGAATCTTGCTGAGTATTAGCAGAAGGTTGTAATAATTCTAAATCAATTTTTTTGGCTTCAATATCGACGCGCACCACTTTAACTTCTAACTTATCGCCCAAACGATAAACCGTGCGCGTTCTGTCACCCACCATGCGGTGGTTGGCTTGGTCATAATGAAAATATTCATTACCCAAAGCGGTTACGTGAACCATGCCTTCAACATAAATATCTTTCAACTCAACAAATATACCAAAACTGGCCACACCACAAACGATACCAGAAAAATGGGAGCCCACTTTATCTAGCATGTAATGACATTTTAACGCTAATTGCGCATCACGCGTCGCATCATCTGAACGCCGCTCCGCTTCTGAGCATTGCATGCCCAATTTCTCTAAATCTGGTTTGCTGCCGGGTTTTTTATTATTTTTACTATATAAAATATCAACAATTTCTCGATGTACTAACAAATCCGGATAACGACGAATGGGCGAGGTAAAATGCGCATAATATGGATACGCTAAACCAAAGTGACCAATATTTTTAGGCGAATATTGCGCCTGACTTAACGATCGCAGCATCACGGTTTCTATAATATGCTTGTCTTCCCGTTTCTGCACTTTTGCCATTAAAGCAGAAAAATCTTTAGAAGAAGGAGCATCCCGTCCTGGCAAATCTAAGCCTAATTCCGCTAAAAATTCTCTTAAAGAAGATAATTTTTCCTTGGGTGGACGGTCATGCACACGATACAAGGTAGGACGCTTGTGACGCAGCAAGAATTTTGCCGCACACACATTCGCCGCCAACATGCTTTCTTCAATCATTTTATGGGCTATATTACGGCTTCTTGGCACAATAGTCTTAATTTTACCCTCTGCATCAAAAAGAATCTGTGTTTCTACGGTATCAAAATCAATTGCCCCACGTTTTTTTCTTTGTTTATGTAGCACTTCATATAAATCATGCAATGCTTCAACATTAGGCAAAACCGCTGCATATTTTTCACGCAACCCGGTATGGCCACGCAACATTTCTGCCACTTCTGTGTAAGTGAGTCTTGCTTTAGATTGCATAAGTGCGTGATAAAAAATGGAACGTTTGAGTGTGCCGTGTTTATCAATGCTCATTTGGCATACCATACTTAACCGTGGCACATTAGGTTTTAAGGAGCATAATTCATTGGATAATACTTCGGGTAACATGGGGACAACGCTATTAGGAAAATAAGTCGAGTTGCCACGCACACTGGCTTCTTTATCAAGCGCACTGCCAGGTTTAACATAATAACTCACATCGGCAATCGCCACCCATAAACGCCACCCTCCAGCAGGTTGCGCTTCACAATAAACGGCGTCATCAAAATCTTTTGCATCTTCACCATCAATGGTAACTAAGCCTAATGCGGTTAAATCTTTACGTCCATCCTTATTCTTCACTTCTTTGGGGAGTTTTGCACATTCTTGCAATAAAGCTGGAGGCCATTCATAAGGAATATTAAATTTGCGTAATGCAATATTCACTTCTATCCCTGGAGTAGAAAAATCTCCCAAAACTTCTACAATTTTGGCAACCGGCTCCACATGATGCGCGTATTTTTCATCTCTTAATATTTCAACTTGGACAATATCCCCATCTTTAGCGCCATTTTTCATCTCTTTGGGCACAATGATATTTTGGCTATATTTACGATCAAAGGGGATAACTTCTAAACGCACACGTGTTTTCAGAAAGCGACCAATAACCTGCGGCACGGTTGCTTTCAATAAACTCAGGATTCTGCCTCTGGCATTCCCTTCCCGATCAATTTCAATGACTTGTACTTCTATCTCATCGTGATGATAATAGCCCCGTAACATGGGACCACTGAGGCCAATAATTTGGCCATCTTCACTGCGCAAATAGCCTTCCCCTTCACGTTCAATAATCAGTAAGCCTTTGCATACTTTGGCATTGGCCAGTGGTACATAGCCTTGGGGGGTTTTGAGCAATTGGCCATCGCGTACCATCGCTCTTAACCGGCGGCGCAAGCCCTCTATTAAATCCAGATCGGTTAATTCAAAATGTTTGGTTAGGGCATTGCGTTTTACGGGCCCACCCCATTTTTCCAATACCATGAGAATGAATTCCCGGCTTGGAATGGGGGTTTCATAATTTTCTGCCTCGCGGGCGAGAAAAGGATCGTGTTGTTTATCTGAATATTTTTTTGCCATATTACTTTAGGTTGACTTCTGGGTTGACACACGTTAGATTTCCCAGCCTACGCCGGGGTGGTGAAATTGGTAGACACGCAAGTTTCAGGTACTTGTGGAGGAAACTCCTTGGAGGTTCAAGTCCTCTCCTCGGCACCAACGTTCCATTCACTCTTTCACTCAAATTTAGTTAGCATTATAGTTTCTTTGCGATCCGCACCTGTCGATACCATTGCAATCGGAACCTCAACTATTTCAGCTAGCCTCTTAAGGTATTTTTGCGCATTTAAGGGCAGCGCTTCCCATGTTTTAATCCCTCGCGTACTTTCTTCCCACCCAGGCCAGCTTTCATAAACCGGCTCACATTGCCCGAGTAGCTCTGTATCCAAGGGTGGCACATCCCAGGTTTTCCCCTGACATTGATATTGGGTGCAGATTTTTATTTCTTTTAATTCATCCAAAACATCTAATTTGGTAATTGCCAACCACGATAAACTATTCAACTGCGCGCTACGTCGCAAGGCAACGGCATCAAACCAACCACACCGACGTGGCCGACCCGTAGTCGCACCAAATTCTTGACCCACTTTTGCAATGTGCTGACCAATTTCCTCTTTTAATTCCGTTGGAAAGGGTCCACCGCCCACCCGCGTACAATAGGCTTTGGTAACCCCAATAATTTCATCTAAAAATCTTGGACCAAAGCCACTGCCCGTGGCCACACCACCTGCAGTAGTATTAGAAGAAGTCACATAAGGATAGGTGCCATGGTCAATATCTAATAATGCACCTTGCGCGCCTTCAAAGACAATTTTTTCATTGTTCTGATAACTTTTGGCTAGTAACGCCGGGACATCTATCATTAAGCCGGCTAAACGTTCACGGGCCATTTCAGCTTCTTGTAAAATAGGCTCTCTGGCAATGGCGGGGGCTTGATAATATTGGGTGAGCACAAAATTATGGTAATCCAATATTTCGTCTAGTTTTTCAGCAAATTTATCCAGATTTAATAAATCCATCATCCGCAAAGCACGCCGTGCAATTTTATCTTCATAAGCAGGCCCAATACCACGACCTGTGGTGCCAACCGCTTTTGAACCTTGTGCTTGCTCACGCATTTTATCTAATGCCACATGATATGGTAATACTAACGTTGCCGCACTGCTGATGCGTAAACGATCCATCACGGGGATCCCTTTGGCAATCAATAAATCCATTTCTTCTATTAAGGCGCGTGGCGAAATCACCACCCCTTGACCTAAAATACATTTTACCCCTGCATGTAAAATCCCTGAAGGAATTAAATGTAAAACCATGCGCATCCCATCAATCACCAGAGTATGACCTGCGTTATGCCCACCCTGAAAACGCACGACTAATTGCACATGCTCTGTTAACAAATCAACTATTTTACCTTTACCCTCATCGCCCCATTGGCTGCCGAGGATCACCATTGTTTTCGCCATGTTTTACTGCTCTTTTTTACCTACGTTACTTCGCCGAAAATACTTAAAGAAAGCATCATCGGGTTTGATTACTAGCATATCACCATTATTCTTAAATGTCTCACGATACGCTTCCAAACTTCTATAAAAGCTATAGAATTCTGGATCTTGGCCATAGACATCTGCATAAATCTGCGCCGCACGGGCTTCTCCATCCCCACGAATTTGATTCGCTTCACGCTCCGCAGTCGCTTTAAGGACTGTCACTTGCGCATCTGCATCCGCACGAATAGCTTCTGCGCGCGAGCGCCCTTGTGCCCTATGTTCCGCTGCTACCCGTTGACGCTCTGTGCGCATTAAATTAAATACTGCCTCACTGACTTCTGGTGGCAAATCAATCCGGACAATGCGTGCATCCACAACCTCAACCCCTAAGGTTTGAGCAGTGCCATTAGCATCAGAACGGATTTTATCCATCACTTTTTGTCTATCTTGTGAGACTACATCATTTAATTTGCGACGACCAAATTCGCCACGCAAACCATCAACAATCTTTTCTCGCAATAACCGTTCTGCCCGCACTTTACTCCCACCCGTAGTGGTATAAAATTTAGCAAAATCCGTAATCCGCCATTTTGTAAACAAATCGACAATCAATTCTTTCTTTTCTTGCGTGGGAATACGCGAAGAAGAAATCTCTAAGGATTGAATACGTTGATCAAAAATACGTACACTATCTAACAATGGAAATTTATATTGCAATCCCGGACCTAACACCATTGGTACTTTTGTTTGGGGATCAACTACCATTTTACCTAAACGCAATACAATGGCACGCTCCGTTTCTTTAACGATAAACAAACTCAAACCCATCATTAATACAACAACAACCACCGCGCTGATGATTGCCGTTTTAGTTCCACCTTTCATAATACTACTCTCCATTACGATTTGGGCGCTCAGCCTCTTCATATCCTGGACGCTCATGATGCACAAGCGGGATCATTCTTTGATGAGATTTTTCACTGGCGCGCGCATCCTCTTCTTCTTTAGGTTGTAACTGCGGTTGTGTATTTTTTTGCAATAATTTATCTAATGGTAAATAGATTAAGTTGCCACTATTCACATCGATAAGCACTTTTGGCGTATTGGAATAAACCTGCTGTAAGGTATCAATATAGAGTCTTTCTCGCGTCACTTGTGGCGCGCGCCGATATTCCGGTAAAACCTTAGAAAATTTTGCAGTTTTACCTTGGGCTTCCAAAGTCACTTGCGCTTTGTAAGCACCGGCTTCTTGCAAAGTCCGTTTTACCTGACCTTCCGCAATGGGCACAATTTTTCGAGAATAAGCTTGTGCTTCATTAACCAAACGTTCTTCATCTTGCTGTGCTTTAATCGCATCATCAAATGCAGCTTTGACTTCTTCAGGGGCTTTGGTTTGTTGCATTGCCAAATCTGAAATCTCGAGTCCAGATTTATATTTATTTAAGTTTTGCTGAACTTGTTTGCGAATTTCCAAACCAATTTCACTTCTCCCACTGGTTAACACTTCGTTTAACGTAGATTGGCCTACTACCGCGCGTAACGCACTTTCAGATACTTGTTCTAAGCTTTTTTTAGGCTGAACCAAGTTGAAAAGATAATCACGCGCATTATTAATACGATATTGAACTGCAATTTCAGCACTGACAATGTTTTCGTCTTTGGTAAGCATCGCGCCGCCATGCTTACTGGTCTGTACTTCTTGCACATTGACGATTTCTCTAGACTCTATAAAAGGAGCAATCCAGTGCGGACCTGGCCCCTCTGTTCTAACATAACGCCCAAATCTTAAAACAACGGCTTCTTCTGCAGGTTCAACCACATAAATGCCACTGAGGCCATAAACCACCACCGCAATCGCCCCAATAAGTGCAGCACCATAAGTTTTACTGGAAGTAGGTGGTTTGAAGCCTCCCCCGCCACCTTCTTTGAGACCCAATAAGGTGCGGATTTTGTGCGATAATTGACGCAATACTTCATCGATATTCGGTGGTCTACCCTCTCCTTGTCGACCCCAAGGATCTTTTTTCTTATTTTTTTCATCCCGATCACCGGGTTCATTCCAGGACATGCGCAACCTCTTTTTTAAAATGCCGTAAACGTGTGTAATAATTCCGTATGTTGCTGACAAAGTCTTTCCCATTGCATTCTTGTTGTTTTAATAACCACTTTCCATCCCCCTTCTTCACTCAGGGTTTGCGAAACAACTATGTGTAATTTGTGAAGCTGGGAATGCAACTGCCCTTGGGCAGAAGACAAACATAATGTGCCATACACTATTTCGCTGCTAAGCCTACCTTGCAAAGCCGCTTGCAGCAAATCCAATCCTTCTTTACTGAGTGCTGAAACCCAAATTTTAGTTATCATACCATCTTTTTCTCTTTCAACGAGACCCGGATAATACCCCTGTTCCGATAACAAGTCAGCTTTGTTAAACACTAACAGTTGCGGCACCTCTTGCGCACCAATTTCTGCAAGCACTTTATTCACTTGATGAATATTTTCTTCATATTTTTCATCATGGGCATCAACCACATGTAATAAAATAGCGGCGTTGGAGGTTTCCTCTAAGGTGGCGCGAAAAGCATTAACTAAGGTATGGGGCAATTGTCGAATGAAACCAACCGTGTCAGCTAACACAACATTACCAATTCCTTTTAATGGCAGTGCACGTAACGTAGGATCTAGGGTTGCAAATAATTGATTAGCTACCCAAACATGCGCACCTGTCAATGCATTAAATAAAGTCGACTTACCTGCGTTGGTATAACCCACTAAGGTGACGGTTGGGATATCTGCACGTTGGCGTACATGCCGGCGTTGTTGCCGCTGCTCTCTTACCTTCAGCAAGCGTTTTTCTATGGTGGCTATCCGCGCTTTAATTAAACGCCGATCCACTTCTAACTGTGTCTCACCAGGGCCACGTAGACCAATCCCCCCTTTTTGACGTTCCAGATGCGTCCAGCCACGCACCAGACGTGTAGACATATGCTGCAGTTGTGCGAGTTCTACTTGTAATTTCCCTTCAAAAGTATGCGCGCGCTGGGCAAAAATATCTAAAATTAAACCTGTACGAGACAGAACGCGACATTTTACATGGCGTTCAATATTTCTTTCTTGTGAGGGGGTTAATTCATGATTAAAAAGAATAAGGTTTGCACCATGAAGCGAAACCACTTCTAAAACTTCTTCTAACTTTCCCGTACCAATAAAAAATTTAGGATCTGGCTTGTCACGTACACCCAATACCGTTGCTACAGAAGTGGCCCCTGCAGCAAAAGCTAACTCACTAAATTCTTTTAAATCAGGTTGTTCAGCGAGTTGGCGAAAAGTAATATGGACAAGAACAGCCCGTTCCCCACTGCTAGGCCGCTCAAACAACTATATTTTGCTCCTTAAGAATTTCCTGCGTCGTTATCATCGCCATTTTGACCTGGCATTGATAGTTTGGTGGAAATATTTTTAGCAGGTACCACCGTTGATATTGCGTGCTTATAAACCATTTGACTAACGCTATTCTTTAGTAAAATGACAAATTGATCAAATGATTCAACAAGACCTTGCAATTTAATTCCATTGACCAAATAAATGGAGACTGGAATTTTTTCCTTTCTCAAGGCATTAAGAAAAGGGTCTTGTAATGATTGCCCCTTTGACATTTTTTGCTCTCCTTATCTTTTATATGCGCTTCCCTTAGCTAGACCATACTACCATGGTCTAGGAATATTCATAAAGCCCATTATTGTGTTCGTCTCTTTGAGAATAAAAAGGGGCTTTATTTAAAATAAGCTGAACTTCTGAGTCTGTGGGTATTTCCCATTTTGGGCTCTGCAAATATCTTTTCAAGAAGACGGCTAACGCCAAAAATAAAGCAAACACTATGAAATAGCGAATCGACATGAAAAAATCAAACAATTTTTGCAATAGGGTCGGTACTTGAGGTCCAGGCCATTTTTCTAAGGAGGACACTAAAGCAGTTACTCCTTCCAATGTTGCTTTGCTTACATTGTCTATAGCGAGCGCCGGTAAAATGATTCTTTCCTGAATAGTTCTGAGTGTTTCAATCATTGCTGGTGTTTGCGTGATATTCTCACCCAAAACAATCCTGCTTTCATCAGTCAATACGTTAATCACCAAATAAGCGGTTACTTTTTCCGCTCGCTCTTTTGCAACGCCTGGATGCCGTAATTGCCATTCATCAACTAAATTCCTGGCAATGGTTTCAATAGCGGGTGCTTGCGCATCATTAACCAAAAACACTCTTACATCAATATTTTCATTTTTAGCCGTCTGGGCTAATATTTTGGCAATTTTTTGTGTAAGCGTTTGCTCCAAAACACCTTCTGTACCCATGACCCATGCTTGTGAATTAGCGATCATTTCATTGGCAACAGAACCACTAGGGCAACAAAGGCTTAACATGAGGATAAAGATTTGCAGGAATCTTGACATAACTACTCCCCCGAAGGAATTCTTTGGTATGGAAGCAGTTTACTACCTTAATCTACAGACTATCAATAACATTCTGATAAACGCGTCCCAAATAAAGACCAACGGCAAACTATTGCGCATTTAAATTAGCTAGAAATGGAACAAAGGGTGCCTGGGGTTTTCTATGCAAAAACAGGGGGTTAAGCAAATTTTGGGGAAATGCACTTATAAACCGATTAAAATAACCTACTTGCTCGTCCAATACTTTGGCCGCAAAGTCCAGTTGCTGCTCTCGCAGTATTAATTCTTTTTTAGTCATAATATAGCGACGATTTTGTGCTAAAGCAGGATAATTGGCTTCACATTTTTGCATTGCTAATAAAGCAACCACCGTATCCTTTTGTGATACTTGCAATTCTTGCAGGGAATGACTGTTTTGCGTCTCTTGATATGCATGCATTAATAACTGCGAAACTTGCGTTTGCGGCGCATTTTCTTTAACTAATTGCGCAAACTCGGGCAAAAGCTGCGCGCGCTGTTGTGTGTTTTGAATAATGGTATTCCAGGAGGTTTGGATTTTTTCTTCCATAAAATGAAGCTTATGTAACCAACTTCCTATGGCAAGATAAATTAAGAAAATGCCCAATATTCCCCATAAGATCTTTTTTACCTTGGGCTCTTTAAAAAACCTGCCACACTCATCCATTATTTTCATTTATATGCCCCATCCTTGCGCAACAGCATAGGTTTAGTATACCTCTTGTCAACGCGGTAGTATAATAGGCTTGTTAGTAATTGAGATAAATAAAGCAATCTGTCATGCATGAACTGATAACACTTCGCCGTGAGCGCGTCTTTATGCTCCTAAGCGGCATCTTCCTCGGTACTTTGGGCATCATCAATATATTAGGGCTAAGCCGTTTTATTGATGCCAGTATTACCTTTGGCGATTGGACCATTCCCATGATTCTCCCCTTGGGCGTATTACCTTATCCCATTACTTTCCTCTGTACCGATATTATTTCTGAATTTTATGGTAAGCAACGCGCAAATCGGGTTGTTTGGATAGGGTTAATAATTAATCTTTGGATTTTGCTTATTTTATGGCTGGGCGGCTTGCTCCCTCCGCATGTCCCCTTAGATCCCAATACCCATTTACCCGCATTAAATCACCCAGACTATGCCTTTTTTAAAATTCGCAGCTTTACCTTTGGGACAGTGATTGGCTCTATGCTGGCCTATCTGGCAGCGCAATTTCTGGATGTGCATTTATTTCATTTCTGGAAAAATCTTACCAAAGGCAAACATCTATGGTTGAGAAATAATGGCTCTACCCTCATTAGCCAACTTGTCGATACCATAATTGTTATTTCAGTTGCTTATTATTTTACCCAAGCCTTACCCGCCGACACTGCTTTACCCACGCTCATTTTGGCAAGCTATACCTTTAAAGTGATGATTGCATTGCTAGATACTATTCCCTTTTACTTGATTGTTTTTGGTTTGCGCCGCTATTTTAATGAAACTCCGCCAGTCACCTTTGAAATCCACTATGGTTAGATTTGGCCAACTGCGCAGCCAGGTCATTTGCCGCTTCGCCAATTGTCTAGTAGCAGCGATGGCTTTTTCTCTCATTTGGATAAAATCATCTTCTCCTTGCAAATATCGCCATACTTGCCTATACCCAACCGCTCTCAATGCTGGCTTTGATAAATCCAAATCTCCCCGCGCTCGCAACTGCTCTACTTCCGATATTAAACCTTGCGCCAGCATATTATCAAATCTTTGCTCAATACGTTGATGCAATTCACTGCGCAAAGTGGTGAGTGGCATTAAACCGATATTAATAAATTGATAATCTGGCACGGATTCTTTGGGCTGCGCCAACCAATAAGACATGGGTTTGCCGGTCATTGCATAAATTTCTAAAGCGCGCTGTATGCGTTGTGAATCATTGCATGATATACGCTGCGCACTAATAGCATCCACTTGCTCCAGACGCTGATACAGCGTTGATAATGCTTCTTGTTGTAATTGATGGCGAACAAGAGGAGAAGAAACCGGCAATGGAGATAAGCCCTGCTGCAGGGCTTTAAAGTATAACATGGTGCCGCCCACTAATAAGGGGATTTTTCCCCGCGCTACCGTTTGCGCCATAACTTTTAAAGCGTCCAGGCGAAATTGCGCAGCACTATACGCACACGCTGGATCTAAAAAATCCATCAAATGATGCGGGATTTCTGCACGGTTGGTTTTATCTGGCATGCCAGAGCCAATTTCCATGCCTTGATAAATCTGGGCAGAATCCACATTAATGATTTCAACAGGTAATTGCCGCGCTAAAGACAGTGCTAAATCTGTCTTACCAGAGGCAGTGGGACCCATTATACAAAGTGCAGAAGTCATAGCCTTGGGAAAATACCATAAAAAAGTTAGGTTGTAAACAAATCAGCCACTTGGGCATGGGTCAAATGTACCCATGGCCCCTGTGGTACTGTTTCTATCCATTTTTTTAAAAATTCCGGGGTATGGGGAAAAGTGATAGGTAAAATCTTCCCACATACTTGGCATAACGTATTAATATCTTGTTTTATAGCAGTACTCACAATGGTTTGTAATAACCTTTCATCTACCATCCCCTCCAAGCATTGTGGTTGCTGCAATAAGGTTATATGCGAATTTTCCGCACGGAATAAGAATCCAACTTTAGCTAGCATGGCAATAACTTCCGCCGATATCCCGCGCGCTTTGATTGTCAGCGGGAACAGCAAGGGCTGGGAAGGAATATTGCCCCAATGCGCTGTAAAATAAAAAGACGCCAGGCTTTCTTTGGCTTTTATCAAATCAACAATAACTAAGCCGGTATCTGTTTCAAGCAACGTATAACGCTGCACTGACCGTGCAATAACATTTTCAGATGATGGCTCAGTAAACGACATTTTAGGCGCAGAGCAAACCGATTTTTGCGCCAAAGGTTTAGTTTCTTGCAAGGTTTCACTTAAGCATTTGCTAATAAAATCATGCACCAGCCGTGCTTGACTGAAGCGCACTTCATGTTTAGTGGGATGCACATTAACATCAATATCTTCCGGATCTAACGTCAAATACAGCACATAACTGGGATACGTGCCTTCACACATTTGCGGAAGTTGTTGGTAAATCATCTTTATTGCATGATTCACCACTCTGTCTTTAATGGAACGACCGTTAACAAAGAAAAATTGACAATCCGCTTGGCGTTTCGCAATCTGGGGCAATCCACCCCAACCTCTTAAGTGTAAGCCGGTAGCTTGCAATTCTAAAAATATGGCTTGCTCCATAAAAGACTGACCACAAATTTTTGCAACGCGCGTTGCCTCTACTGTGTTGTTATTAACGCCCGCATAATAACGTATTTGCCGTGATTGATGCTTGAGATAAAAACTCACCCGTGGGTTACCCAGCGCTAAACGTTTTAATACTTCATCAATGGCTTGGAATTCTGTTTTTTCACTGCGCAAAAATTTACGCCGTACGGGCGTATTATAAAATAAATCTGCCACTTCTACCGTCGTGCCGGTGGGATGGGCTACCGGAAAAACCAGCGGAGTTAAATCAGGACCTATTTGAATTTGCCATGCGCTGTCTTGGTTTTGCGTTTTAGACATTAAACAACAACGTGAAACAGAGGCAATACTGGCCAAGGCCTCTCCTCTAAATCCCATGGACGTAATTGCGGCTAAATCCTTTGCAATCCGAATTTTACTAGTGGCATGACGAGAAAAAGCCAAGATGAGATCTTCTTTGGTAATCCCACACCCATTATCTCGCACACGCATTAAGTGCAAACCACCGCCTTCAATGTCCACTTCAATTTTGCTGGCGCCAGCATCTATACTATTTTCAACCAGCTCTTTAATCACAGAAGCAGGTCTTTCCACTACTTCTCCGGCAGCAATTTGATTGGCCAAGAGCGCGTCTAATTGAATAATCCTATTAATATTCTGGCTCCATTTTAGCAACCGTCCAATCTTCTGGGTATTTTACCGGGGTCGGACGTTTCGCGACATAATTTTTTACGCCGTCTAACAACGCCGTAGCCAGGGCTTGCTGATGTTGTGCATTGACTAATTTGGCCTCACCCCGTGGATTTGAAATAAAGCCAAGCTCCACTAAAACAGAAGGAATATCGGGGGATTTTAAGACCATAAAACCCGCATGTTGTACAGTTTTGTGATGCAAATCTGTCACTTTGGATAAGTTGGAAATTAAATGACTGGCTAATTCCTGACTGGCAGTTTGACTAGCAGTTTGTGACAAATCTAATAACACAGAAGCAAGCACAGTGCTTTTATCTTCTAAACTCACGCCGCCAATTAAGTCCGCACGGTTTTCTCTTTCTGCCAACCACCGTGCGGCTTCATTACTTACGCCTTTTTCAGATAAAATAAATACTGAGGCCCCTGAAACACGCGGATCTTTAAAACTATCGGCATGTACAGAAATAAATAAATCCGCGCCTTGCGCGCGTGCTAATTCCATGCGTTTGCGCAAGCCCACATAATAATCGCCATTGCGAATTAAAATGGCTTGCATTTTAGGTTGGGCATTAATTAATTTTTCCAATTTCCGCGCAACCGCTAAAACCACATCCTTTTCTCTTAAGTGATGCTTGTGCCCAATTGCGCCAGTATCTTCTCCGCCATGCCCAGGATCAATGGCGACAATAAATTTGCGCAGGGTTGGATTTCTTTGCATTTTAACCACCTTGACTGGTGTTAGCCCATTTAAATCCACCACCAGACGATGCCCATAGGCGGCATTGGGTGACAGTAAAAAATTGACGGGTTTTACCGGCTGGCGCATATCTAATACCATTCTCAACTTGCCCTTTGCTTGCGTTGAATAGCGAATGTTTGCAATGGGGGTACCCTGTAAACTATGTTGGTTAAATTTTGCTCTATAATCCACATCGGTAAAATCAATCACCACCCGATAAGGGTCCTCTAAAGTAAAAATCTTATATTTTGCATTACCTGACAAATCAAACACTACCCGCGTACTTTGGGGAGAGGACCAAACACGTATTCCATGAATATTTTCATTAGCACCTGCTGCAGTTAAAAAACTCAGCATCGACAACAGGGTTAAAATCCTATTTAAGCCTTTGTAATGCATCCTTTCCTCTATCACTCCCTGACTCTATGATGACCGACCGTGTCGTCTCCATAATTTCAATCCGAATAGTTAAATCACTTTTGGCTATGCCAGGAGCTTTTTCTGGCCATTCAATAAAGCAAAAAGCGTCATCTTGAAAATAATCCCGAATTCCCATAAGTTCAAGCTCATAAGGATCTGTGAGCCGATAAAAATCAAAATGGTAAATAGGGTGCTGCTGCAATGTGTAGGGTTCCACCAATGTGTACGTCGGGCTTTTCACAATACCTGTATGCCCCATTGCTTGGAGAAAGCCTCGAACAAACGTGGTTTTCCCCGCCCCCAAATCACCCAATAAATAGACAATCATGCCATTTACCTGCAGTGCCCTGCAGGCTGCATATAATTCAGCACCCAACTGTTCCATTGCCTCTGGCTGCGCTAGTGTCTTTTTAAACATTGATTAAATCACGAATATGTAAAAATAAATCACTGGCTACCATGCCACGCACGCCCAGTGATTGCTCCAGCGCTGCTGCCCCCGTATGCACGCATACCGCAATTTTAGCCGCTTGCAGCAATGATAGCCCTTGCCCTGCCAAGCCGCCAATTAAACCTGCTAAAATATCGCCCGTGCCGCCGGTTGCTAATATGGGAAAACCACCCCCATTGATAAAGAGTTCTTTGCCATCAAAAATAATAGTCCCTGCCCCTTTAAGTACAATCACGCCACCATATTTTTTATGTAACGCTTTTGCTGCAGCGATTCTATCTTGCTGAACGCTGGCGGTGGATTGGTTCAATAAACGGGCCGCTTCTGCTGGGTGCGGAGTTAACACCCAATTGGCACGCTTGAGAGCAACATGGGCTAAGATATTCAGACCATCGGCATCTATCACTAATGATTTATTCAATCCTAAGGCTGTTTGAAAGAATTTTTCTGCCCATGCGGTTTGCGTCAACCCCGGCCCTAATACCAAAACGGTCGCTTTGTTTAATAGGGCTTGCACTTTCTTAGGGTGCTTGGGTCCATAACACATTAATTCTAGCGCACCGCGCGCTAAAAGAGGAATGCTTTCTGGCGCAACCACAACGGAGACTAATCCCGCGCCTACCCGCAATGCGGCTTCTCCCGCCAAGGCTGGAGCCCCACTATAGGACATCTGACCACCGCCAATCACAACTACATGACCATTATCCCCTTTATGCGCGGATAATGGTCGCGGTGACAAAGCACGTCTGCTTTGCGCATAATCTAAACGGATAGCCGTAGGCTCCATCGATTTTTCAATAGTCAGTCCCAAGGCATCAAAATATAACGCTCCCACCACATCCACCCCTTGGTGACAAAGGAGGCCTATTTTTAAAGCAATAAATGTCACGGTGGCACTGGCATTGACCGTAGGCTCCAAACAAACTCCGGTATCTGCGTTTAGGCCGCTGGGAACATCGATAGAAAAGATTGGGCGTTTGGAAGCATTCATGGCCGAAATGGCTTGTGCAAACTGCGGCGCAAGTGGTGCGTGCATGCCTGTCCCTAATACTGCATCTACAATAACATCTGCGGTAAAAATCTGTCCTTGAAAGGGGATAATGGTGCCCATTGCAAGCCAGTCTTTGCGTGCAGATTTTGCCTCAACCGATAACCTTTCTGCGTGACCCTCACCTACTTGATAAACGGTGACTTTTAATCCCGCGCTGTGCGCTAATCGCGCGAGTACGAAGCCATCACCGCCATTGTTGCCCACCCCAGCGCAAAGTGCTAATGATTGCGCGTCAGGCCAATGCTCCCTTAAGATATTAAAAGCCGCTTGGCCTGCCCTACACATAAGTTCATAATTGGCATACACACTTTCGTAAGATTTTACGGCCTGACAGGTATATAACGCGAGCGGCAAATCAGTCACTGTTTTTCTCCACTTTTTCAGAAATTTTAAAAAAGCAGTTGCGATAATACCGCAATTCTTCCAGTGATTCTTTAATATCATCTAAAGCACGATGGCGTGATTCTTTATTAAAGCCATTAAAAATTTCAGGCGCCCATATTTTTGCCAATTCTTTCACCGTGCTCACATCTAAATGGCGATAATGAAAATATGCTTGGAGCGTTGGCATTAAACGGCTTAAAAACCGCCGGTCTTGACAGACCGTATTGCCACACATGGGCGAAACGCCCTTTGCCACATACTTTTGTAAAAAGTTTAACGTTTGTTTTTCTGCTTCTTCTAGGGTGATATTACTTTGTTTAACCCTTTCCATGAGCCCTGATTGACCATGATGTTTGGTATTCCATTCATCCATTTTAGCTAAAACTGCATCCGGCTGATGAATCACCAAATTGGGTCCTTCTGCGAGGATATTCAGATGCGAGTCGGTAATCAAGGTAGCAATTTCAATGATATGATCGCGCTGCGTATCTAAGCCAGTCATCTCAAGGTCTATCCAAATTAGCGCATTTGGCTTATCATTCATTTCCGTTCCTTTTTCAAAAGTTAACTATGGGCAAAAAGCCACTTACGCATCGTCAAGTAACACGGCAAAAAGCCATGCAATCACAACGGCTTACTGCAGCATCAGACGCTCTCCAACCCGGGCTTTTAATCGCGCATTACGGTACCACCCTGATTATAGAAAACCAAGCAGGAGAACACTTTAATTGCACACACCGTCAAAATTTAGGTGCACTGGTTACTGGAGATAAAATTATTTGGCAGCAAATTGATGAAGCTACAGGCGTCGTTGTAGCGTGTCAACCCAGGCGTTCTGTCATCATCCGACCGGATAGACACCAGACTAAACCCATGGTTGCCAATGTCGACAAAATGATTATTGTGATGGCCTTAGCACCTATTCCATCAGAAACCACCTTAGATCGTTACTTAGTGCTGGCTGAGACTTTGGGCTTAACACCCATAATTTTAATGAATAAATGTGATTTAGCGGCTGCAGATCCATTACCTTTGGAATACTATCAAACCCTTGGTTATAGGTGCGAAAAAGTTAGTGTTAAAACTTGTTTTGGCCTGGACAATTTAAGAATGACCCTGAAAGACACTACCAGTGTTTTAGTCGGTCAATCGGGGGTGGGAAAATCTTCATTGTTGCAACGTTTAATCCCAGATGCGCAAGTACAAATCCAAGCTATAGCCAAACAACGCAGTGGACGCCAAACCACGAGCAGCACCCGACTTTATCATTTACCCGAAGGCGGCCATTTGATCGATTCTCCCGGCATTCATCAATTTAATTTGCGCCATTTTACCAAAAACACGATTGCCATGGGCTTTAGAGAATTTCAGCCCTTTTTAAATCAATGCAAATTTCGCAATTGTACCCATGTTAATGAACTAGGTTGTGCGTTACTGGCAGCGGTTAATGCAGGAAAGATTGCCCCATCACGGTTACAGAATTACCACGTGATTACTTCCGATTTACCCTAAACCGTGGTATAGTTCGATAACTATGCAATATCCTTTAGCCGTTTGGCGCCAATATTATCTTCCACAGCATGCCCTCACCCGATTTGCCGGCTTGGTTTCTCATTGCCAAATTCCTTGGTTGAAAAATTGGATCATTAGGGATTTCATTGCCCGTTATGGAGTAGATATGCATGAGGCACTGGAATCCGATCCGCGCGCTTATGCTTCTTTTCATGATTTTTTTACCCGTCATTTAAAGCCATCACTGCGTCCTATTGATCACCATCCTGAAGCTATTTGCTCGCCCTGTGATGGCACCATTAGCCAGATTGGTAAAATTGAAGAGGGAATGTTACTACAGGCAAAGGGGCATCATTTTTCATTAGAGGCCCTGTTAGCAAACTCTCATGACGCAAAAAATTTTACCAATGGCCATTTTGCAACTATTTATTTAGCTCCCAAAGATTACCATCGTGTTCATATGCCATATTGCGGGTCCTTGCAACGTTTGCGCTATGTACCTGGAAAATTATTTTCAGTAAATCCACTTACAACACAATATGTAGAGGGTTTATTTGCGCGTAATGAACGTGTTATCACCTTATTTAAACATCCCGCTGGTGACTTTGCCGTTATTTTAGTGGGTGCAATGCTGGTTGGCAGTATGTCTACACGCTGGGGTGGTTACCTAACGCCACATCGCGGTAAAGATATTACCCAAGTTGATTACCCAGATACGTCAGATCAGCACATAAAATTAGACAAGGGCGATGAAATGGGTTACTTTTCTCTGGGTTCTACAGTAATATTGTTGTTTGCTGAGAACATGCGCTGGGAAAATGCTTTTACTCAGCAAACTAGGATTGTCGTTGGCCAAAGGATTGGTCAGTTTCTTAAGTGATTTCCGCTTCTTAATTAATCAAGAGGAAACCAATGACGCCCATACAAATACAATTCTGTAAGGCGGTTGTCGAGGGGAAAATTGCACTCGCGCAAGAACTACGCCCCAAAGTTAATATATTTCAGGAAAATAGCTTTGGTTGCAGTCCACTCCTTTTTTGTTTGTGGGCTTCTTATCAAAAAAATCCTCAGGTGATTAATCAAGCACTATGGTTAATGCAAGAGAAAAATGCCGCTACACTCGTATGCGCACCGGATATCAGCGCTGTTGCTGCTTCTGTGGATTTAAGTGTTATTCCGCAGTTGCAATCCCGCATAATGATTTTTTTACAAAGCATTTCGGTACATGTTGCTCCCAAAGCCTCCACATTTGAAGCCAAAGTAAGTGCACAACAAGTTTTTCTCAATGATGCCTTAATAAATGCTTGTCAAATGATGCTAGGTACCTTTTTAAAAGAGTGCGATTCTAAAGTAAAGTTAACCTCTAAATTGCTAAAAACATTAAAAGAGCATCATCCTACAACCTTTGAAGATTATCTTAAAAACAACAAAATTAACCAACCGGATACGGTTAAAAAACTCCTTGCCGCGGAAAAAAGGCCAAAAACAGAAACGGATTCAGATGCACTGTTGGCATCCTTACAACAATTAACCTCGGCCCTTTCAAAAGGGTTGCAAAAAGAAACAAAAATCAGCAATCCTTATATTCTTTCTTCGCGCACCTATTTACCCAGCGCATCAAGACCTTTCTTGCGCCCCTCTTTTAAAACTACTTTTAAAATAAAGCCTAATTAATTATGCCCGCTCCCAAGCAAAAGGGAGCACGTTGCTAATATCTTTTTCTTGTAGCTTGAGCATTAATAATCTATCAACGCCCACCGCAACTCCACTACACGGGGGTAAAAAAGGCAATGCGGCTAATAACGTTTCATCTACTGGCAAAAGCTCCTGGTTGAACTGTTGGCGTTGTTGCAAATCAACCTCAAAACGCTGTCGTTGTTCTTTAGCACACGTCAATTCATGATAGCCATTGGCTAATTCTACACCTTGATAATAAAATTCAAACCGTTGGGCCACCCCATTTTCAATTTTTGCTAAGCTGGCTTGTGATTGCGGATAACCAATAATCACTTGCGGACACGTTTTCCCCAAGTTTTTTTCAATGTGATGGGTTAATAAAAAATCCAAATAACCATCTTTATCTAATTGCGGACTGTTGCCTGCCACCCTTTGCAATGCTTCTACGGAAGCTGTGTGCGGATTTAAATCAAAAACCTGCTCAAAAAGCGCTTGATACGTCGTAATTTCTGCTGGCGGCGTATGTAATAATTCTTGAAACAATGCATCTACTTCACTGATCAATTGCGCTTGCGTCCAATCAGGACGGTACCATTCTAACATCGTAAATTCTGGATTATGCCGCGCACCGACTTCTGCTTTGCGAAAAGCTTTGCCCAGATAATAAATGGGCCCACTGCCTGCCGCTACTAATCTTTTCATGGCAAATTCAGGAGAGGTTTGTAAGAAGCGATCTTGAATGCGAAAAGCTTGCAAAAAAGGATCTGTGGCCACGCCACGACAAAGCAATGGCGTATCCACTTCTAGCACATCCCGCGCTAAAAAAAATTGACGAATTTGTAGCAGAAACTGCGCGCGTTCACGCAATACTGCTAAGGTACAACTCGGTTGCCACATCATTCTTTGGCGCGAGAAACATATTCGCCCGTGCGCGTATCCACCTTGATACTGTCACCGATTTGTAAAAATAACGGCACACGCACTACCGCACCCGTTTCTAAAGTTGCCGATTTACCACCACCGCCTGAGGTATCGCCTCTGAGACCGGGATCGGTTTCGGTTATTTTTAAAACCACGAAATTAGGCGGCGCCACAGAGATGGGGGTCCCATTCCAGACGGTGACAATGCAGGTATCTTGTTCTTTTAACCACTTGGCGGCGTCTTGAACCACGCTTTGAGAAATCTCATGTTGCTCATAAGATTCTCCTGCCATGAAATGCCAATGCTCTCCATCGTTATAGAGATATTGCATATCCATATCGATCACATCTGCAGCTTCTACGGTTTCCCCAGATTTAAAAGTCCGTTCAAGGACACGACCCGTTCTTAAGTTACGAAACTTAACACGGCTAAATGCCTGGCCTTTGCCTGGCTTCACAAATTCATTTTCAATGATTGTGCACGGATCATTATCCTGCATAATTTTCAAGCCAGTACGAAATTCATTAGTATTATAAGTTGCCATAGGTCACCATCAGATTATATTCTTAACCCCTTTTGGGAAAGCGTATGATATCACACACCAGCTGGCAGCAAAGCTTATCCGAATTGATCACTTGTCCTTTAGAACTCTTATCCCTATTGGATTTAACCGCAGATCAAGTGGCTTGGCAGATTGATAAAGACTTTCCATTGCGGGTTACCAAGAGTTTTGTTGCTAGAATGAAAAAAGGTGATCCAACCGATCCTTTACTACGACAAGTTCTTCCTCTAAAAAAAGAAAGTTGTTCAACTTTAAATTTCTCAAAAGATCCGCTTGCAGAATCCACGGTCAATCCGGTGCCAGGTTTACTCCATAAATTTAAAACGCGGGCCTTACTCACCTTTACGGGCAGTTGCGCAATTCATTGTCGGTTTTGCTTTAGACGGCATTTTCCCTATACCGATAATAATCCCGGCCGTAATGGTTGGTCCGCGGCACTAGACTATATTGCCAACCATCCTGAAATTATGGAGGTAATTTTAAGCGGCGGCGATCCGCTCATGGCGCAAGATGAAACCATCGCGCATTTTCTTGCACAATTAGCCCAAATCCCGCATGTACAAATATTGCGTATTCACAGTCGCCTGCCGGTGGTACTCCCTGAGCGGGTTACACCAGAATTTGTGAATATGCTAAAAGCAACACGCTTTAATACGGTGATGGTGTATCACATCAATCATCCCCAAGAAATCACGGCAAGCATTGCCAACGGCGTTGCCCTCTTAAAGCAACAGCAAATCACCGTCCTGAATCATACCGTTTTATTACAGGGCGTGAATGATGAAATTGAATGCCTGAAAAAGCTTTCTTTACAATTATTTGCCGCCGGGATATTACCGTATTACATTAATCTCTTAGACGCGGTGCAGGGTGCAAGCCATTTTGCCGTCCCCCTTGCCAAAGCCAAAGCATTACAACAAGACCTCAGAGCCGCCCTGCCAGGATATTTAGTGCCAAAATTTGTCCAAGAAATCCCAGAGCAGCCCTCTAAAATACCGCTTGATCACCTATAAATGTAAGTCATTAAGCTTTATTATTTTTGTATATTTATGACCGTTCGTCACATTTTTTATCAACTGACTTTTTAAAATTAGTTTTTGATGGTAGCCTTACTTCACTAAATATTAATAGAGGCATTCCCAATGGCGAACGAAAATATGAATTCACCCGCATTCAAAGCGTCCTTAGTACAAATGCAAGCGCATTTAAAAGACTTGCATACGCACATTATAAAATATTTCAAACAGTTGGCAGAGGAACTCCCTAATGAAGAACCTGCACTGCGTCGCGATCACTGGAAAAGTTTAATTGTGGATACGCTCTTTGGTTTTGCCAGCTTTACTAATGAAAGCTTGTTAAATACGTACTTCCCACAAGGGAAAAACATCGCCCATGTAAAAATGGCGTGTGACTATATAACCCTTTTAAATGCTAAAAAACTGCCTGCCAACATTGAGCAAGACTCAGATTTGTATTATTTATATTGCTTCTTAAATACTCCCGGAGCAATGATCCCAGAAGAAAAAAATAATACCAATGAAACGCGCGCTTTAATGGAATCCTCTTATTATGTTGGTGAACACAAAAATAACATAAAATACAATGTTACGGCACTCGTATCAACTATGACCAAAATTATTATGCTCAGTGAAATCATTGAAAATTATGATACAACACAAGAATTTATTAATGACAATCCTGACAAAGTGAACAAAGAATTTTCTGCCTTACAATCATTAAATGCTGCTTGGCTGCAAAAACAATTTGATGAGATTAGAGCCGTTGTGAATAATCCCCAAGAATACATCAAATTCCAAAAGCCCAATGGTAAAATCACACCCCCCCCTGTATCTAAATTACCTGCACCCGTTTGGCAAGGGGAAAATATTGCCCCGAGCATAGCGGTAACACCACCTCCTGCTTCGAGTAATCTTTCACAAGGACTTGAAGAAATGGATGCGCACTTAGGTAAATTGGAAGATTACATTTTAGGATATTTTCACCATGTAGCAAAAAACTGTGGACTCCCTCAAGTGCGGGTCGAAATTTGGGATAACCATATTACTGCAACATTGCATCAATATCAAAAATCCGTGGTAGAAACAGCATTGTTAGAAAAATATCTTCCTAAGGATGCTAAAGAAAAAAATGAGAAATATGCAACTGATTATACTTATGGAATGATGGCTTTTCATTATTTAACACTGCTTAGTTCCACTAAGTTACCTGCTGGCGCTATTGGTGAAATCGAAGATGCTTATATCGCTCTACACAAACCTGGACGACAACTTCAAACTCAAGGCATGCCTATCATCGATAACATTCTGATAGATGAGAAAAAATTTGCAGGACTTGAAAAACAATACCAAAGATATGATGTTACCGCGCTTGCAACCACCCTAACAAAAATTACCATGTTACGCGTCTTAACCAAAAATTATAACACTATCCAAAAGTATATCAAGAATAACGCGCAGGATGTTAATTCAAAATATCCTATTTTAAAAACTTTTACGCCAGAATGGTTGCAAAAACAATTTAATAAAATCCAAGAATTTGCAGAAAAACCACAAGATCATATTATTCTTGAAAAACCCTATGGATCGCTTTATCCAACAGCAAAGCCGCCAATTTTCAAAGCAGCAGCACCTGCATGGAATGGCAATAACCTGATAGAGATAACCCCTGGCACTACTTTCTTTCCTAAGAAAAAATCTTTCAAAATTGCGTTAGGCTGTGCACTCGCACTTGGCTTCTTAGTGGGTATTAATTACGCTATGGGTGGCGCCTTATTGGCTAGCTTGGGGCCAATCTTTATTATCAGTTTCTGTGTGCTAACTACCGCAGTTGTAGTCAACAAAGTCCTCAAAAAACTACATGCTAACGCTGTGGCAAATGGGCATGTGCATATTGCAGAGCCTGCGCCAGCTCCTAATGTAGAACCAGCATATGCAGCAGCTGTAGATGCCATTCTTAGTGGTGTTTTAAATTATCATGCACAACCCGTGAATTTTGCATATCCTCCCCTAAACGATCCCTTTTGGGCACCCGTACTTCCTGCGGTTGAGCCAGAGGTAGCACCTGCCCATCATCTCCACCACCCACACGGTTAGTCATGTCACATAATAAAACAACGCTTGCAGAGATGCATGCCTATTTAGAGAAAGCTCAAGAGCATATTGTCAAATATATGGTACAACTTGCTAAAACACTTCCTGAGAACCGTGAGAATTGGTGGACACAACAAATTAGTGGAACGTTGCTCGCTTATCACAAAGAATTGGTAGAAGTAAATCTGCAGGATTATTACAAGCCCCAAGACAGTGATACGCCCAACGATAAAACCTATGCCAGGATGGCAGCGATTTATATCCAGCTTCTCAATGCTAAAACGCTGCCACCTAATGCCAGCGATGAAATCATAGATGTATATAAAGCGCTCTACACGCCGGGAAAACTACTTCCCCCTGGCAATGGCCCTGACAACATTCTGATGGATGATACACCCCATGCGGGCATAGGGTTAAAAAACCAAAAATATGATATAACTGTGCTTGCCTCAACGCTCACTAAAATAACCATGTTACGTGTATTAATTGAGCGTTATGAAGCAATCCAAAAATTTTCCCATGATAACCCTCATGAAGTGAATTTAACGCCGGCATGGTTACAGAAACAATTTGATGAAGTAACAAAAATTGCACAAACCCCGCAAAATTACGTAATTATTAACAAAAATAATGAGAATGCTAAAAAATTCACACTAAAAATCCCACTGGGCTCTAGAACATTACACCTTAATCTTAAAAGTCTAGGATATGGCTTTTTACTCATAATGGTGTGGGGTGCATGTGCGGCAATCAGTATAACATTGCTTTTTCTAATGGTAAAATACACTCCCTACCTTGACTCAGACGCAGCAGCTTTTCTTCTGTTTATGCCTTTTATCATCACCTATCCCCTTTGGGATTTTTTGCTCAAAAATTATTCTCATGATGCTATTTCTATTTTTCCATCAATACCAAAAGCAGGACCTGCCGCTAATGAGACCCTACAGCCTTGGGTAGGGCTAACACTTGCTGATGAACCGTTACCCGCACCCGCAGCCCTGCATTTTGCTTATTCTGTCACACCACTTCCAAACGGGTTGCCTGCAGAAAACCCCGCGGTAGCTTCTGACCCGCATCCCCCCGTTCACTCAAATACTCGTCCAAGTCCCGGGGTTTGAGCGTTAATTGTTTCTGCTTGGCATGGACAATTAAGCTTTGTTTAGGTGCTAATGCTGCCAACGCCACCATCGTGTCTTTTCCTTTGCCTATTTTGTTACCCTTGCCTTTACTCAATGTGGCAAACTCACTGCTTTCCACTATCATTAAGCGCCCTTCCTGGGTCAATAAAGCAATTCTATCTGCGCTTGATGGAATTAATAACGGTGCAAGCGCTTTTGCGCCCGTAGCCACTTTGAGTAATGCTTTACCACTGCGATTTTTGGTTACTAAATCTTCAATGGTGGCAATAAAACCATAACCATTATCTGACATTAACAGGATTTTTTCTGCGACCTCTCCGGTGAGCATTCCGACAAAAGTGCTGCCTGCAGGCGGCTTTAATTTGGAGGTTAACGGTTCCCCTTGGCCACGTGCGGAAGGAAGACTATGCGCGGGCAACACATAACTACGACCCGTGGAATCTAAGAAATAAACCGGTTCATTGCTTTTACCATGCGTTTGCATTAAAAAGCCATCCCCAGACTTATAACTTAATTCCGCGCCTTGGATTTCATGGCCTTTACCCGCCCGGACCCAACCCATATTGGATAATACAATGGTAACCGGCTCTGCTGGGACTCTATCGGTTTCTTTTAATATTTGCGCTTGCTCTCTGGCGACAATGGGTGAACGTCTGTCATCACCAAAGGTAAGTGCATCTTGTTCTAATTCTTTACGTACCAAAGTGCTTAACCGTGTTTCTGAATTAAGGGTAAGTTCTAATTTTTCCCGTTCTTCACTTAAGCCTTTTTGCTCTGCGCGGATTTTTTGTTCTTCCAATTTTGCCAAATGGCGCAGTTTTAAATCTAAAATGGCATCCGCTTGAATATCGGTTAAGGCAAATTTTTTCATTAACACCGGTTTTGGATGCTCTTCTTTACGGATAATCGCGATTATTTCATCAATATTTAAATAGGCAATGAGCAACCCATCTAAAATATGCAGTCTAGCTAAAATTTTCTGCAATTGAAAATTCAACCGCTTGCGCACCGTGGCAGTACGAAAGGTTAACCATTCCAGTAAAAACGTAATTAAATCTTTAACCTGGGGCCTACCATCCAAGCCAATAACATTCATATTGACTCGAAAGCTCTTTTCTAAATCAGTGGTAGCATATAAATGTAACATCAGCGCATCTTTATCAATACGATTAGAGCGCGGTTCAATCACTAAGCGCGTGGGATTTTCATGATCAGATTCATCTCGCAAATCTGCTACCATGGGCAATTTTTTGGCTTGCATTTGTGCGGCAATTTGTTCCAAAATCTTTGCACCAGAAACTTGATGCGGAATGGCAGTGATAACGATGTTATCATCCTCATAAGTGACTTGTGCACGCATTTTTAAGGAACCATACCCCGTTGCATAAATCTTTTCAAGCTCTGCTTTAGGCGTAATAATTTCTGCATCTGTTGGAAAATCCGGGCCAGGCATAATAGCCATAATTTCTTTTAAAGTGGCTTTAGGTTTTTTCAATAAATAAATGCACGCCTCTGCTATTTCTCTTAAATTATGGGGCGGAATATCTGTTGCCATGCCTACCGCAATGCCAGTGGTGCCATTCAGTAATAACGTTGGCAAGCGGGCCGGTAAAATTTTAGGCTCTTCTAAGGTGCCATCAAAATTAGGCACCCAATCTACGGTACCTTGCTCTAACTCTGCTAAAAGCACTTCTGTAAATTTTGCTAAGCGTGCTTCGGTATAACGCATGGCGGCAAAGGATTTTGGATCATCCGGCGATCCCCAGTTACCTTGACCATCCACTAAGGGATAACGGTAAGAAAAAGGCTGCGCTAACAATACCATCGCTTCATAACAGGCACTGTCACCATGCGGATGAAACTTACCCAATACATCCCCCACCGTACGGGCAGATTTTTTATATTTGGCGGAGTTGGATAAACCTAATTCCGACATAGCATACACTATACGGCGTTGCACGGGTTTTAAACCATCAGCAATATGCGGTAGGGCTCTATCCATGATAACGTACATGGAATAATCTAAATATGCTTTCTCTGTAAACGCTTCTATAGGCTTACGTTCAACCCCTTCAAAAACTACCACATCAGATTTGCTCATGTAATCACCTCCGCTAAATCACCTTTTTCTTCAAGCCATTGTCGGCGATCAGAAGCACGTTTTTTGCCTAATAATAAATCAAAGATAGCATTGGCTTGGATGGCATCGGGGATATGCAATTGGAGCAAACGCCGGGTATCTAAAGCCATAGTCGTTTCACGCAATTGAATAGGATTCATTTCACCCAAACCTTTAAAGCGTTGTACATTCACTTTGCTTTTCTTTTTTTCTGCTTGAATTCTATCTAGGATGCCTTCCTTTTCCTCATCATCTAAAGCGTAAAATACTTCTTTACCTACATCAATTCTATAGAGCGGAGGCATAGCCACAAATACGTGCCCTTTGGCCACTAAAGCAGGGAAATGTTTTAAAAATAATGCACATAATAGGGTTGCAATATGCTGACCATCGGAATCTGCGTCCGCTAAAATACAAATTTTGCCATAGCGTAATTTACTTAAATCTGTTTCATTGGGATCAAGTCCTATCGCTACAGCTATATCATGCACTTCTTGTGATGCTAATAGCTCATCACTATTGACTTCCCAGGTATTTAAAATTTTTCCTCTTAACGGCATCACGGCTTGAATTTCTCTATCCCGCGCTTGTTTGGCAGAACCACCCGCAGAATCCCCTTCAACCAAGAAAAGCTCTGTGCGCGAGGTATCACCACTCGTGCAATCGGCTAATTTCCCCGGTAAGGCGGGTCCTTGCGTCAATTTTTTACGCGCTACCGCTTTGCCTTGACGTAAGCGATTTTGTGCCGATTGAATCATAAGTTGCGCAAGTTGATCGCCAATCTCTACTTGCTGATACAACCATAAGCTAAAAGCATCTTTTACTACCCCTGAAACAAACGCCGCAGATTGCCGGGAAGATAAGCGTTCTTTGGTTTGCCCTGAAAATTGTGGATCGCGCATTTTTACAGAAAGTACATATGCACAACGTTCCCAAACATCTTCCGGCACCAATTTAATCCCACGTGGCAGTAAATTTCTGCGTTCACAGAATTCTCGCATGGCTTCTAACAGACCGGTACGCAAGCCATTGACATGGGTACCGCCTTGGAGTGTGGGAATGAGGTTAACGTAACTTTCCGCTAAAACTTCTCCCCCTTCGGGTAACCAGGTGAGCGCCCAGCTGGCCGTTTCTGCTTCTCCTGTAAAATCTCCCTCAAACGGTTGTTCTGGCAAGCATACCATTTTCTGGCAGCTTTCTGATAAATATGCAGATAACCCTTGAGCATAATGCCAGGTTTGGGTGCTGCCCTGTCCCTCATCCATAAAATGTACCGTCAGGCCTGGGCATAACACTGCTTTTGCTTTTAATACATGACAAAGCTTACTTACAGAAAATTTAGCATGATCAAAATACTTAGCATCCGGCCAAAAATGAATGCGTGTCCCGGTCTGATTTTTTGCTGCTTTTCCACTTACTTTTAGCTTGGTATCACATTCGCCATTTTTAAAGGACATATGGTATTGTTTACCATCCCGGTAAACTACCACCTCTAATTTTTTAGATAATGCATTGACTACAGAAACGCCCACGCCATGTAAGCCACCCGCAAAATTGTAGCTCTTATTAGAAAATTTTGCCCCCGCATGTAAGCGGGTCAAAATTAATTCAACCCCACTCACGCCTTCTTCCGGATGCAAATCTACCGGCATACCCCGACCATTATCTTGCACACTCAGCGAGCCATCTGCATGCAACGTAACGGTGATTTCACTCGCAAATCCCGCTAATGCTTCATCCACACTATTATCAATAACCTCTTGGGCTAAATGATTAGGACGAGTGGTATCGGTATACATACCGGGACGTTTACGGACCGGATCGAGCCCACTCAGAACTTCAATTGCTTTTGCGTTATAAACTTGTTTTGCCATGATTATTTCTTATCTTGTTTGCAAGCCATTGCAAGGCGATTACGGTCGATGCGCTGGTGCGCAAGTGCCCCTTTTCCAATGCGGTTAATATCGTCCGGGTTGAAAAGACATGTACTTTAATATCTTCATGCTCATGTGCATTTCCTTGTATACCGCCCTCATCCTGTACATCTATAATGCCACAAAAGACACTGAGCATTTCACTAAAACCTCCCGGAGTTGGGTAATAATCCCCTATCTTCAATAATTCTTTAATGGTATATCCTGCTTCTTCTTGGGCTTCTCGCAATGCCGTTTGCTCTGGAGATTCACCCGGGTCAATTAACCCCGCCACATTTTCAAGCAACCACGGACTTACTTCAGTATCTTGACCAACCAAGCCAATGCGAAGTTGTTCAATTAACACGACTTTATCCTGTTGCGGGTCCCATAAAAGTACCGCAGCCGCGTTCGTTCGGCAAACTTGCTCGCGTACCACCCAAGGACTCCATTCACCTGAAAAGCATTTATGCCGTAAACGAAGTTTCTTTACTTTATAAAAGCCTTCATATATCAAGTTATCTTCTTTAATTTCCACATCAGATGACTGCCAAGCCGGGATCCATGCTAATGTTTTCATTTTACTTAACCCTTGAACAGTGACAATGGAGAGCGAGTCTAGCGTAGAGTGGGAAGAATTGACAATTTCATGATAGGATGCACAGCTAAACTCCCTTGGGAAATTTAATCATGCGTTTTCTTAAAGTCCGAACGAATATGGTCGAGCAGCAAGTGCGGCCATGGCATGTGCTGAATGAAGCGGTATTATCCGTCATGTCGCAGATCCCCCGTGAAACATTTGTGCCACATGACTATCTTAATTTGGCATATAGTGATACCGATATTCCTTTAGGTGACCATCAAACTATGCTTTCACCTAAAATGGTTGGCAACGCTTTACAGGCATTGGCTTTGCAGGGCGATGAAAAGGTTTTAGAAGTTGGCACAGGCACAGGTTATATCACCGCGTGTTTATCTAAGTTAGCAGCCACCGTCATTAGCGTTGAAATCCAGCCGGCATTATCCGCGCAAGCAGAAAAAAATTTGAGCAGCTTACAATGCCGGAATATAACGCTAGAGCAAGGCGATGGCAGCCAAGGCTGGGAAATTTATGCGCCTTATGATGCTATTGTAGTTACGGGCTCTTACCCTTTGGGCGTACCCAAAAAAATATGTGAGCAACTCCATCCTAAAGGTGGACGATTATTTGCGATTTGCGGTTTAGCACCTGCCATGCAAGCCGTACGCATTGAACGCCAGAGTAAAAGTTATACCACACACATTTTATTTGAAACAGTAGTGCCCGCTTTAAGTAATGTACCACTACCACCCAAATTTCAATTTTAAAGGTGAAGCATGCGTTTGCATCATTGCTTTTATGGTTTATTGATGAGTTTATGCAGCACCATGCTGCAGGCTGAAAACTTATTACAAGTGTATGAAATTGCCGTATTGCGCGATCCTGCACTTGCAGCTGCTTATGCTTCGATGCGTGCAAATCATCAATCTTTACCTGAAGCCATCGCCCTGATGGCACCGAATATTTATGGATCTTATCAAACCACCGGCACAGATGCGGCGGCTAATTACTTTAGTCCACTGGTCGAGTCAGGTGGGTATAATACCAAAAATTATAGTCTCAATTTAAATCAACCCATTTATCATGCCGAGCTCTGGGCGCAACTTGAACAGGCACGCCATATTGTCAAAGGCGCAGATGCCGCTTATTTCAGCGCCACCCAAGCATTAATTGTACGTGTGGCTGAACATTATTTTAATATTCTCATCGCCCTGGATGACTTAGATTTTACCGCCGGCCAGCGTAAAGCCTTTGCCAGGGAATTTGAACAAGCCAAGCAACGTTTTGAAGTAGGTTTGATTGCCATTACGGATGTGGAAACCGCTAAAGCGCGGTTTGATAATGCAGTAGCAGCTGAAATTTCTGCGCAAAATAACGTTTTTGATCAATATGAAAAATTGCGGCAAATTACCGGGCAACCCATTAATGCTATAACCTTATTTCCGGTTAACAAACCCTTACCTTTATTACCACCCACACCCAATGCACCAGAAGAATGGGTACAAACCGCACATCTGCAAAATATGGATGTGATTGCCGCTAAAGAAAATGCCGAGCAGCTGAAAGCCGCTATTGGCATTCAAGTAGCCGGGCATTTTCCCAAAGTGGATATTCTAGCGAGTGTGGATAGACAGGTACAGCAACCACCATTTAACGATTTGCTCTTTAGTCGCAGCATTACCTTAAATGTATCTATGCCGCTTTTTTCCGGTGGCAGCGTTTTTTTCCGAACCCGTGAAGCCACAGAACGTTATGATGAAGCCATGCAAAAATTAGAAGGCCAACGGCGGTTAACCGATAGTTTAACACGTCAAGCGTATCGTGGTGTGCTCACCGCAATGAGCAGTGTAGAAGCATTAGCACAAGCCGTACTGTCCAATGAAAGCTCACTGCGAGCAACCAAAGCAGCCTATGAAGTGGGCACACGAACCATTGTGGATGTGCTGAATGCAGAAACTAGCCTTCTCGACGCCAAACGCACACACGCCAAGGCACGTTATAAATATTTGCTGGAAGGACTTAAATTAAAACAAGCCGCCGGTATCTTAGCGCCAGAGGATGTGTTGGCAGTGAATAATTTAATTGAAGGATGTGCTTAATTCCCACATCCCCCCGCTCGCGTTGCTCGCGACCCCACTTTAATGCATTCGTACCATTTTTGGTTGCTAAAACATTATATACCCGTTCTACTTTAAAATTAGGAGTTTCGTCATTGCGAGCAAAGCG
>Ga0207075_1009_pt1 | contig 62978 bp, 67 predicted proteins | sample Alteio_BWMinHeat_64_FD_153587 | JGI IMG/M metagenome (GOLD analysis project Ga0207075, IMG submission 153587) | Enriched cells from forest soil in Barre Woods Harvard Forest LTER site, Petersham, Massachusetts, United States -... | ecosystem: Environmental > Terrestrial > Soil > Temperate forest >... | reverse complement strand
TTAGGTGTGATTGATGCAACTTATATTGATCCAAGTGCATATAGCGCTTTTTATCAATTTCGAATGCTAGGGAGCACTAAACAAGGTGAGAGACGTTTTAAGAAGTTTGAACCAATTTGGTATTTCAAAGGAAAACAAGTGATCAGTAAGTATAGTGGTAAAAGTGGGTATGATATCTGGGAAGCAACATTACTTGAATCAAGTATTAAAGCTGATTATAGACCAAGGAATATTAAAGGAGAGGATATTATCATTAGCGATGAAAAGTATAGAGATATTGAAGAGCTATTAGCTCAACATGGTCTTGATCAAATATATCAGATTGGAGAGGTGACTGGAAGTTTAATTCGACTTAATCGTTATTGTAGTGGTCGTTGTATTAAATGTAATAGGGTTCATGATAGTGATAATGCTTTTATAATCATGTATGGATCTAATGATGTTTTCTTTTATTGTTTTCGAGCTCCACAGGGAGATAGGAAGGTGAGATTGGGTAAAGTCGAGGAATTTATTGATAATTCAGATGATCCTAATCGAGATCGTCCATTCTTAACCATGGGAGATGATAAAGTTTATCTCGATGGACTCGACAGTGTTAAGAGTGATGAAGAACTCATTAAACTTATTATTGCAAAGGTAATGTTACAATCACCCAATATCCTTAAAAGATTAGAACAATTACCTGATTTCAAAGATCTTGTTCCCAATGATTTCTGGAAGAAAAAGAAGAAAAGTAAAGATGGGAGTAACATTACTATTAATATAACACAAACAAAACCGTCATTTAAAGATAAATTAAAGACGCTTAAATATGTTAATCTAAAAGAGGTTGAACATAAGGAGTTAGAGCAATATCCGGATCATAAAATACATATCGTACGTTCTGCTATGGATACACAAAAGACTAGGAGGATGATTGATTTTATTAGGAGAAGGTTGGATATATTATCTCTTCATCCCTTGAGTACTACTAAGATAATAAAATCAATCCTATTTGTTGGATGTCGACAATCTCTCATTAATGATCTATTCAATCGTGTTCAAATTGAATTAAAAGATAAACGGAATCTGAAATTTGCTAATTATTTGGATGTTCAGAATGGTACTCTTGATATCGAAGAATTTGTTAATGCTGATTGTGCTTTTATTAGTGCTGAATCATTACATTTGCTTCGTTACAATTATTCAGTAATTGTAATTGATGAAATTACTTCCTTTCTACCTCAGATGAATAGTGGATTGCATCGTAATAATTTACGTGCAAATTGGCAAGTATTACGTGATATTCATCAACAAGCACAATACATATTATATATGGATGCTGATATTGATCAAAGATCGATACAATTATTACATCACTTTCGTCCTGAGGATTGTATCGATGTGACGTGGAATAACTTTCAACGTGCTAAGGATCTGGGAATGTCTGCTGTACTGAAGAATCTTGATGGTTGGGGTGAGAGTTTGAAAGGTGAGTTATTAAAGGGTAAGAAGATTTTTATCGTTACTGATAGTATTAAGATGAGTAAGAAATTAAAGACGTTATTAAATAGATACAACGTTAAGCAATTGAATAGTAAGAGTAAAGCAAGTGTTAAAAGGAAAGCGTTCAGAAATTTAAATGGGTATATTGAGGAGAATGAACCAGATGTTTTGATAACAACTTCAACAATGACTGTTGGCGTTGATATTAATATTAAATACTTTGATAAATGCTACGTATATTCTTGTAATGTTGTTTGTGCTCGTGATATGAAGCAGATGGTTGGACGAGTACGTTATTTAAAAGATCGACAAATCGTTGTTACGTTTCAAGGAATTCCTCAACCACGTCTTCCAGATACAATAGAAGGTATCAAGGAGATATTTCGAGCTCGAGCGAAGTTAACTAACGAGCACCTACGAATCTTCAAACATTTCAAAGATGTTGAAGTTAAAGACGAGTTTAGAATTGACGATACTGGTGCTAGATATCGAAGTGTTAGTTTTAATAACAACATTCAAACCTCATTATCATTAGAAAATAAATTGGAGCAATTCATTAGTAAGAAAAGATTTCGTTCTGTATTTGTTGAGTTACTGACTGAACAAGGATATGAAATTATTGATCAATTGGCTGAGAAGGGGAATGGAAGTATTAAGAAGGAGTTAAAAGAAGCGAATAAAATGATCCAAGAGATAGAAAGTAAGAAGTGGGATACTGTTGGGTTAGATTATTCTCGAGGGGTAAAAGAACTTGAGAATCTTGCTAGACAAGGTAAGACTAATGATTTAGAAAATTTGAAGATAAATAAAATGAGGTTTTTGAATGGTTATTTTAAAGAAGAGTATCATCAGGATATTACACACGATATTTATTGGAATCGACAGAAGTTAAATATTGAGGGGATAAGAAGGTATTGTCAGTTTCATTCAAATGGAGGTATCATTGAATCGATGATTAGCAACGATATCGAGGGATGTAATGAAAAGAAGGATATTACAACTTTGAAAGCTATTGGGACACAAATGTTGATTGCTCGAGAGATCTTTAAAAGACTAAATATTAAGGGGAAGATTGGTGAGTCATTTAATGAGGAATTATTGATTCAATCCGATATTAAGAAGTTGATGGAAGAATTTCGATCAATGTGTGTTACTAAATCGAAGAGTGAAAACGTATCCTTTATATTCAAGAACATCATGAACTGGTTTGGATTGACTAGTTTACCAATCCAAGATTTGGTTAATGAGAAATCAACATGTCGTATTGAAATCAATGGTAATACTAATCTTCTTAATAAAATGAAAGACTACGAAAATATAAAATCCAATAGTATTATTATAAACATCATTGGTAATAGATAAATATTGAATTTTGTTTTTCTCTTTAAGCTCCCATCCTTTTTTGCTGAGCGAGTGAGACGGGATTATTCACTTATTCGATTCTCAGTCACTGAGCGTTTTTGGTTTAAAGATATATTTATCGCACTCGCTCAGCAAAAAGAATTTTTATTTACTCCAAGATCACTATAGTACATAATATAATTAACTTACAGCGCTTTTTAAAATAAAGGGGTGAATAATACATCTATAATCAAAGATGTATTATTATTATAATAGAATTATTGACATAAAATAAATCAATTATAATGTGTGTTATATCACTCGTAAGGAAAATAAAAATTCTAAACGATTATTTTCCTTACGAGTGATATAATAAATATGAGACTTGTTTATTTAACATCAACGAGTTAGATAAGTCTCCAAACACAAAATAAATAAAATACGTCATAAATTAATATTATCCCTAATAAAATGGTATCGTTACAACAAATAGATCAAGAAACGATTCTAGGATGGTACATGTCAAAATGTCATGTAGAAGATCAAAATCATACCATAGATCATGTAAGAGATATATTACCAATGTTTCATATATTAGATATTAATTATGATGTTGAAAATGACACTTGTATTCATTTGAAGGAAAGGTTCAAAAATAAACTCCTTGAATCTCAAATTGATGTAGGGTTAACGAAATACGTAGAATACTTTACTAATCTTCTGAGAAAAGATGTAAATGATGGTAGTATTATTGCTATAAAAATAATCTTAGAGAATTTAATAGAACAATTCAAAACATCACATATTAATGCTTCTAAACATCAGAAGAAGATTGATGAATCAAGTTATACGAAGAAAGTCTTATTATTCCTAGATGAGAATAAAATAAGATATGAACGAGAAGTATATGATCAAAAATGCAAAGATCAAGATGTTTTGTACTTTGATTATTTGCTCCTTGATTATAATATATTAATAGAGATTGATGGAGAACAACATTTCAAAGAGGGTTGTATTTTTAATGGTAAATTACACGATTATAATAGTCAAGTTAAGCGAGATAAGATTAAGAACAAGTATTGTATTAAATATAATCGTCACTTCTTAAGGATTTCATATTCAATGTTTGAGAATAATAAATATAGAAGTAATATAATCAAAATGATTGATGATGTTAAGTGTAGTAATAAATCAATACAAAGATTTATTGGTGAAGAATATACTGTTGTTAAGGATATAATTGATAATCGTGAAGATACATCATTAAAACAAAATAGTCATCTCAAAAATGTTAAGATAGTTATGGATTATTTACCTGAATTGAATGATAATTTACATGTTAAATTGATAATATATCATCATATAGGACATCCGCAGGTAGCAATTCAAAATAGGGAATCATCATTTCGGGATCATTTTACCAATATGATAGATCAAATTAAGATAGAGTTGAAACCTATTAATCCTTCATCAAAGAAAAAGGGGTATGGCGGTAATTATATACCAACATCGACAGCAGAAATTATGGGTAATATTACTTCAGGAGACAAATACCAAGATAGATATCAATACAAATCAAAATTAAGAGGATATCTTAATGATACTGGAATCAAACATAAACCTTCTAAAATTTTATCATCAATAGATGCATGGCTCTGATATGAATATTAATTATACAAACACACAATTTGTATAATCAACGTTTTTAAATAGAACATAATCTCATCATCTCTATTATCAATCATACCCTCAACCCTTCTTAATCTCAAATCCCCTATCCTCCCAAAATCAAACCCTCACTACGCTAAACTAACCGAGATATTATCCTTACTCGTTTTCAACATATCGAACTTTTCAATAAATGTGTGATAGTAGGTACAGAATACTCCCAAACATTCCTCACCGCCCGGACATTTTCCCTTACGAAAGTGTACTAACTGACAGTCACCAAAACCTTTACAATATGATTGCTTTGGACAATCATACCCGTTATGAATACTCCAACATCCACGTCGTCCATTCACTGATTCCCATTTAGTGTGATGTTGACACATACGGTTTAAGTACCCATTTGCTTCATGCTTCACACCATATTTATCAGTTCTTCGATAACGTAGCCTCAGTAACAATTCGTCTTCACTAATTTTCCTCGTCCAATTACTCTTAAGTATACTATCGTACGTATCAAGAATTTTATTCCATGATGGTACTGGCTCGCGACGACGCTCCCAAGAGTCCTTAATCTCCGAAACCGGCTCCCGTTTAATCATTTGCGCCCGTTCATTTAAAGTCTCCCGTTTAATCGGTGGGGGAGTGTCATTGTGACTCTTTGGTTGAGAACGTGGTGATCGTGAGAAATATTTACGTCGATTGGTTTGACGTTCGATTGAACGACTTCGAGAGCGTGAACGAATATGGCGATGAGACGGTGGTTTGGTATAATTCTTACGAGATTTATCCGAAGATCGTGAACGACTTCGGCTTTGGTGACGTTGTCGCGAGTCAGATTTCGAAAGTCTTGAGTTACTTCGGGAACGACTTCGACGTTTACTGTGTCGTTCCCTTGAACGTGATCGTGACTTTTGATCACTACGCTTATTAGACCTATCGATTGAATGATTTTGAGACTTTGGGAGGCGTTGCTCGCCGAGCCAGCGTTGTCGCGAGTCAGAACGGCTTCGAGGGCGTCGGTCACGAGAATTCACTTTAGCCAAATCAGAGTTCTTACTCTCTACAGTATCAATCTTCGTAGTATTGTAAGGAGTATTACCTACACCAGTATTAGGATTTTGGAAATTGAAGAGCGCAAGGTTGGACTTTTGCAACCTATCAAGACATAACAGAAATGTCGGATCAGTCATCATCGCAACCATTTTATCGAGACTCATCACAGTTGAGAATGTATCGGAATGATTTGCTGTGAGTTTATTAAATCAAAATTCATTTTTTGATTTAATTTGGCGGTTGATATGTCCAATCATCAACCCGGTTCGACATTAAACTTGTGCCCTATTCAGTTCAACAAAAGCAAGTTGAGCTTCTGTCTGTCGATATTTACGATAACCTATCACAACCGATGTTATTATGATAACACCTATCAAAGATGATAGACAATAAATAACAATAGAATAAATACGGTTACTACTCTCTAGATTATGAGTATAATCGATATCATCATTAACAGAGTTCAGTTGGTTATTCAAACTTACACTAGTATTATAATATTCCATTGCTCTTTGGTACATACTATTATATTTATTCTGCCACGCTACCACATTTCCCTGTTGATAAACAATAATATTAACAGCACTATTCGGATATTCATTATAAATAATATTGGAAATAGTATTAGGATCATAATTAACAAAGATGTAAACACTTGGTTCAGATGGCCTTAATATCAGTAATCCGAGAGTAATGGGAGTATATAAAGGATTATTATCCAATGATTTCCACGTGTTAATTGGATTATTGTACGCATATTGAGTGAATTGATTATAATATGTTACATTGCTCACTTTATAAGCTTTAATATTAGTTACACTTTGAACATTAATAAATTTATAATTTGTACTTGAAGGGTAAATAGGAAAGTATGTAAAACCTTGTTGATTAGTACAAGGTAATGATGGACAATTAGAAATAAGACGCATATCATCGATATATAAATAATTACTACACGGACTGATGGCAGTATAAGCTGTAGTTAATGCAGTATTTTTCTCTGATGATTGAGCTGAAGTACTTGGAATATAAATCGACATCTTCTCGTATAACTGCTCATTACAGAAACAACTAGTTAATCCGGCTGCACCAGTACAAATATCATGAATTTGACAGATACGATCTAATTCATCAATTGGTTCTAATCCTAGAACATTTGTATGTCCCAATCCACAATATATACCATAATCAAATACTTGACTCTTGAGTTCATCCGTGTTAGTAAGTGCTGAAACACATACTATTAAAGTTGTTATCAATAGATAATATAATCCTTCGATGTGGAGACTCATCTTGTCAGTGTCAATCTCTTTGATAGCTTTTATCCCAATCACAAATTATATTAATTATCGTTTTTGAAAATGATTAATATATTGAATAATCAATCTAAAATTACCCAAACATCAAACTAAGATGGGTGAAGTTGAGACATCTATTGAGCAGTTGGATGATACGAAATGGAGGATAAAAATAGACACAAATATCGGACCTAATAAATTAAATGATGCAAATGCGCTCTTTCTTATTAATAAGATAATGGATATTGTTAGATCATCTAGAACTAAGTTAAAACTTATCAATCATAAAATCGGACCAAATATAAGACCAACTATAAAGATTAATACTGGTGCTTCTAATATCATAAAAGATACTACTAAATATCTTACAATCAAAGACTTTCTCCGAACACATTTTTCTAAATATAACAATCTTAATATCACGTTAATTGATAAAGATGTAACTCATCATTTCTTTACAGGTACTGAGAGCGAAGGAATCGCTCGTTCACATATTACAATAGGGACGACTTCAGTGATAGAAATAAAATCGTCTATCATGTGTATACAAAGTGATGCCATCACAAAAGAGTTCGATAAGTGGCGGAGTTTTCATTCCTCATTTAAGATACCAAAACTTCCTATAGCATTATCACAGTCACCAACTAAGCTAATTAAAATCTTATCTAATACCTTATCTTCTACCATAGATACAGACAATGTAGTTGATATTATTCTATCTTATATAATGCATCCACATACAACTTATGATTACTAATTTATACATCCGTAAATATTAGTAATATCGAAAATGATTAATCGCCTCAATTAATCATTATAAAATCTCCCAAATATTAAGATAAATGACCCAACTTGAAGCACGCATCTTTCAATATGTTATTGATCAAGTAGCCACTCGATCTCAGATACAACACAGTAAAGATAAGAAAATATATGAGAAGACGTTTGATGATTCCGATACTATTAAAACAGCTATTATAGCTCTGGAAGATGATGATAAATGGAAAGTGAGGGTGGTGACTAATATCGCACCTGCTAAACTAAACAAGGAGGTTGGTGATCAACTTATTAATAGGTTAATGGATATTGTTAAATCGACAGGTAAACGTCCAAAACATCCTATCACCATGATCAATAAAATTATGAAGACATCCATAGATATTGGTAGTGGTTCACCCGTTCCAAAAGATTTTCCTAAGTATTACCGCTCTGAAAGTATGATCATTGAACAATTATATGTTAATCATGATAATACTGATCTCACATTATTTACTAAAGATATATCTTATCATTTCGTCAAAAAGAATGGATACATTACTATGAACACATCGGCAATCATTACAGTCGATCCAAATAACGCTACGAAAGTTCTAATAAAAGAAGTTAATAAATGGAAGAGTTTTCATTCTTCTTTTAAGATACCAAAACTCCCTACAGCATTGTCACAATCTCCAAGTAAACTATTCAAGATTCTATCTAATACAATATCTTCTACCACAGACACTGATAACGTAATTGATATTATTTTATCTTATATAATGCATCCACATACAACTTATGATTACTAATATTCTAATTTATTCATCATTTATTGATGAATAAATTCCAATACATCATCATCTGATTGACTCGCGACAACGCTGGCTCGGCGAACAACACCTCCCAAACTCTCAAACTATAATCTCAACCCCAAATTATATTATCGTTTTTGAAAATGATTAATTGAGTCATTTATTAGAGTAAAAATCTCTCAAACATTTCAAGAATGAGTCGATTAGAGAAAGAGATCACTAACCATGTTGAGGAAGAGATCATTATTCAGAGGAATAGATCACAGACTCAAACTAACATAAAGATATACGAGAAGAAACTTGATGATCCCGAAACTATTAAAACGTCTATTACGTATTTAGGAGGTAATAGGTGGAAGATTAGGGTAGTGACCAATATCGCACCTAATAAACTGAATAATGAGAATGGAATTATACTTGTTGATAAATTGATTGAGATTGTTAAATCGATGGGTAGTGGAGCACGCGTCCCCGTGCTCCCGAGCCTTAAAAGTCGTATGATAGGAAAGAACCTGGTAACAACCATAGATATTAATATTGGAAAACCTGTCTCTACCGTCAAGGACGCATTTCCTAAATATTGTGTTTTCGAAAGTGCTATTTATTCACAGTTATCTAGTGTTATTATTGACCTTACTTTGATTGATAAGGATGTGTGTTATTATTTTCAATCAAGTGTGGATCGACAATATATTACTATGAGAACATCTGTAATTGTAACAACGAATGCAAATAATACTGTGTATGGATATGATAGAGACCCCCTCATTCCCAATATTCTAATGAAGGAGATTAATAAATGGAAACTCTTTCACTCATCATTCAAGATACCAAAGATAACCATAGCATTATCACAATCACCAACCACGTTAATTAAGATTCTATCTAATACTCTATCTTCTACTACAGATACAGATAATGTAGTTGATATTATTTTATCTTATATGATGCATTCACATACAACCTATGATTATTAATTTACATTACTCATCATTTGATGAGTAATCTCCTCAAAAATGATTTTTATCTATTAATTTGAAGTGAGAACGTCCCCCACCACATTCAATCAAATGAGTATCGCAAAAGAAGATGAATTTCTCTATGGTGAATCTGCAATCAATCTAACTGCAGCACACATGAGCAGAACTAGGATGGTAAAGAAAAAGAAGTGTTATTGTGGTAAGGAGAGTATGTGCTTTCCCTTATGTGAAGCAACTAATAAGGCAGCTATGACGTTAATTAAGGAATCACAAAAGAAGGCTAATAAAAAGGGTGACTGGGAGAAGGAGAAAAAGGAACGTGGTTACGCTCATCGCATCTTCTTGAGATTAATAGCGAAGAATAACGACAAATTTATCGTGGAAAAGCCTATTGATCCGGTCAATCCCAAGATTCATAATATCAAAGATGATCACATTAATTTTCGATTCCTCTGTGATTACGATGGAGTTCATTGGGGATTTCTTTTAGTATCTGGAGCACCAAGCACATTAGTTCGATATACTGACATTGAAAAGCTTGAGATGTACTTTTTCCAGAAGAATACGAAAGAACACATATCACATTCTTACGAACTCGATGAAAAGGATATTGAAATGGCTCCTTTCCCTTTACCTCTACAATGGCAAAGAGCGAAGGGTAAAAATGTCTCACTAGTAGTGAACAAACAACACACTTTTATCCTGAGAAATAGGGGTTATGCAGATCGATTGTTCTGTGATTTAATTAAGAACGTCGATCAAAAGTCTCTCATAATGACACCATCCGATATCAAATCCAGCGAGGTACGAACCATTTCTAATTCGCGAGTTCAACTAACAATAACTTGTGATCAGAGTGATGTGTATTGGGGACGTGTAAAAGTCTTCTCCACTCCGGAGATATGGATTATGTATACTAAGGACCGAGAGATGAGCTTTTATTTATCAACTAAGGATAACAAACAGTATACTGCCCATGCTTATAACCTCAATATTAATCACATTAAAGATCTCCCTGAAATACTTCCCCCCAGGATGGGAGAAGCTTCAATCTTCAATTAGTAATTCTAAGAGTGGTGACAAACGTACCGCTACTGCAAATACCCCATTAATCGATCCTCGATCTTCAAAGCGAGTTAAGGTAAAGTGACGTGATTGAATCATCATATTTAAAAACTTTATACATCATTTATTGATGTATAAATAATTTTACTATCTATCTAAAGATGGATAAGAAGACGTTTTTCACCAGGGTTCTTGCTCGAGAACCACTCTGTTGTTATTATAGTAATAAGTTGTATTGCGGGAAACCAAATACAACAGGAAGAATTAAGACCAAAGATTTCATCCCGATTCTACAATGTTATCGGTGTAAAGATCATAAATATAATTTTGACAATCAAGATAAAGAAGAAGAAAATGATAATATAGTTAGAAAACACGCCATTAAATATCTAAAGAAGGGAGCTATCAAGAGAGTTGTTAATCAACTATGTTGCCGGAGAGGATGTATCCTCTCCACCGCTGAAGGCGGTAATATTTTTACGATTGGTGAACTATCGAAAAAGGATCGACTTTACAATCCTAAGAATAAAGGCTTTATAATCCATAAGAAAGTATTGTATGTATACGATGATATAAGTAAAAGATACATATCAATATCAACCAAAGATATACCTTCAAAAGTGTTGAGTTATATGATGAAATATATTCCAAATGATCTTGTTTATACGGGTAGTAAGATGTTAATTGTTTACTAATTTATCTTATATTTATTTATCATTCATCGATATATATATATATAATAAATTTAAAAGTATAATACTACCTCAACAAACGAAATGATTCACTAATACGATATTCAGCATTTGCTCTTTTAGGAATACAATGTGCATATAAATCTTGAGTTTTACCAAGCATTCCAACTAAATCACCACTATTCAACATCACTGTAATAATATCCTCACCACGCTTTGTCGGTTTTACTTTTGGATATTTCTCTCGAAGCTGAAAGTGACGACTACCTCCTAAAGACACTGTATAGACAGCGTTATTGTAACTTTCAAGTACCTCCTTATCAGAGTGCCATCCAATTCCCTCGGTACCATCCTTATACTGATTTAACAAGCAAGAATTAGCAGGAAATTTGAACTCTTTCTCAATACGATCTCGATGTTCTTTTGCTTCTGATAACCATAGATTTAATGTGGAACCTGCGTATGAGTATTTTGTATCATCTCCACATGCGTATGTTTTACGTAATTGTTCAGTTCGTAAATCAAAAGGTACATCTTTACGATATTTCTCACATAATTCATCAGCCTCCTTCTTAGGCAACCACCCACGAATAATAAAGACAAGTGCTCCATCTTTATTAATAATAATTTCAGTTGTTGATTTAGGAGGTTCTGTTGCTTTATTATCTACTTTATTAATATTAGGACCAACTATCTTAATTTTGATAGTTTTATTGTTATCTTGTTTGATATCTGATGACACTTCGATGACTTTGAGAGCAGAGTTGTCTCCGCGAGTCAGAGCGTTGTCGATTGAGGCCATCTCAGTGATATTGATAACCGTTTTAATCACAGAACATCACAAATTTAATCAGTTTCATGAAACTGATTAAATTTTTATCGAATGCTCTAAAAAGTTCCTGAGTATCAAGTCAATATCAATAAAATGGATGATAATAACGATCAAGTAGTTCACTTTGTGACTCCACTCTATAATGAAGCATTAAGTAAACCCAAAATACCATATATCAAAATAACTCCAATCACAGAGGTTTGGAGTACCGCCCTCAGCGGTGTTATGGTATATCAAAATGTCTTTACTGGTTATCAATACCAATCTCCCAAAAACAAGAAGCGTCCCGGAAAGTCTAATTTTCTTTTGTTAAATAAACCAATAGATATTGAGAGGGAAGTTCAAGATAATGAACTTCTAACTATCATCATCGACATGTTTGGCCTTGATGATAAATATTATGAAGATATATCAGCTGCACCATTCTTACCTCCTGATTTGACGGTACCAGCACCGCCACTGATCTATAAATCGTCCAAGGATATCAAAGATACGGAAAGCTTCCAGCCCGTGAAAATTGAAGATTTTCACCAATATACATCAAAAGAGGATGATATTATAATTAGTGGCAGTTACTTATCAAAAACAAATACTTTAATAGCTCATGGCACCTTCAAAGCCTTTATGGTAGGAGAGCGAGAGAACGAAGATGGTGGGGATGAAGACGAAGAAGAGATGGTAGAATATGTTTATGCTTATATTGAAGCAGAGTATAATATGGGAGTACTACGGAGCTTTAAATTTTACGATTCATCACTTGAAGATGAAACAGGACCAATAGAAAACAAAGGAGATCAATTGATATTTACCCTATTATTTGATACATATGGTATGATAACAAAGTTTACTAAAGGCGGACACTCCACTGAGGGCATACATGACCTCCGCCAGAGTAACTCCCTTGCTCTTAACACCGGATCATTCTTTGAAATAGATCGAACTAATAACCTAATATATCTGCTCCATTATCCTAGTGCAGTATGGTTAGTTTACTCTCCTGATCATATTTTTATTCCGGATATCGACTCTATTATTAATAACCCAATTAAATATTTAGATAAATTACATCTGATGGGTATGCAATTGCATTTTGGTGGTAAGGAGTTATCATATTGGTATGATAAAGAACTCACTAAAGATCAATTTTACAAGTTACTACAAGATGATATTGTTCAAATTAAGAGTGATAAATCAAAGATAAAAGGCGTGGTATCTCAGTATATTCCAATTCCAGATATACAAAATATTATCCTTGGTTACTCTAGTGATAAACCTTTTTGGTCTGAGATATTAACCAAAACGAGAGATGTGCTCTCTAGATATCTCAATATTAAAGATCCTAGACATCTAGAAGAAGAGTTACTTTCAATTGATTCTACGTTGAAACAATATGATAATTTGTAGATTAGGAAGTATGTACTTATTTAGTATCTCTATTGAGTAATCAATACAACTCTACTATAGTTGTATTGATTAAAATATTTTATCTTTTGTGGATTTTTGGTGAACTTTAGGAAAAGTTGAGAATTTTGGATGGGTCGATTCTCTATTCAGGAAGGGTATTTTTCAACTTTTTTGCGTCTTTATCATTATACTACCACTATACACCAAAAGACTCAAAAATACCCGAAAATTGCAGTTTTTATGAATTCCGAACCCCAAACTTTCCAAAAGATAAACTTTAATCTCCCACAAGTCCCAGTACTATCGATATTCATTAAAGCTAATGAATATACTCATCATCCACCTAAAAGTATCATAATTATGATACTTTTATCTCCCATCTTCTATCAAATCAACTAATCTCTATTATATCTAACTCCAATAGAGTCTAAATATTTCATAACAGTTTTAATCTTAGGTGTCATCCTTGTTATCATATCTTGTAATACACTCTCATAAATCGATACATTATCTCGTTCTTTACTACGCGACTGTGTTATTATCACCGCAAGAACTTCATAAAGTATAATAGAAACTGGAGTATATCCCAGAGCTAATGATCGTGCTATCTGATCATCAATATTCTTTGGTATTTTATTAGCCTTAGTAAAAGCGAGGTGAACAAATTCGGCGTTCTTAATATCACCATTTTTATAATAAATATCATCACTTCCCTTATTAATCATCCGTAGTTTACTTTTATCATTTGAGGCTAATTGATGTAACTCATCATCAAAATATAATCCTATAGAATTTACTTCATCTTCAGGATCATAATTGGTTATAGCAACAATCTTATCATCATATAAAACACAAGCTATTTGAGCATCCCAATAATCACCTATAATTTCCTCTTGATTCTTTAGTTCTTTAAAGGTTTCTGGGAGTTTGATCTCTTACCATTGCAAGTACCAATATACTTGATATATCTTTCTGGTAATGGTGTATATAATATATCAACCTTCCTTTCTATCTTAACCCCTTTCTCATTATATAAGGCTATGATACCATTATCATCCATCTTAACATTATAAACCTCAACTCCCGTATTTGACGTGACTATTATCTTTTTCTTATATCCATACTCATCATATTCACGCGCAGTTTCACTGCGTCAAAAGGTTCACCTTTTGTGCGTTTTCAACGCTATATAATCGTCTCATCTTCAAAAATTGTTTAACATCTAAATTAGTTGGTAATCCTCTTTCATAAGTTCCACTCAAAACAGTATCACCACTCTTCATCTTAAATTCTCCATATAGGTACTCATATATCTTACTATCATAGGTTTTATAGTTCATATTCTTCATAATATCATCTCCAAGTTTAGACATATCACCCTTCTCTCTATCAAAGGGTGCAGCTGGTAGGAATATATCTTTATTACAAATACCAAAGTACTCCGGAATCAATTGTTTCTTCTTAGATTTGATGATCCATAATAAATTTAATCTATCTTCTACAGTTGGTATAAGTTTAATAGGTATATTTAGAAACAAAGATTTAGGACTTTTCCGATTCGATGAATAATTATAACCGTAGAAATATCCATTCCTGGTAATGGTTTGAACGTTATTTAAGAGAGTACTCATTTTAACCAAAAACTGAAAAATAATTTATGTATTGTAAATAACATATAAAACCAAAACCATGGCGAGTGAGAAAACAGTTGACATTAAGAAAGATGTTAAGAAGGATGTTAAGAATATCGTCAAAGAGGATGATGAACCTGGAGATGAAGGGGATGTTGAATATGATTCTGATGATGAAGATAACCCAAAGTTAACATCAGAACAAAAGGAAGCTATTATCAAGAAGAGACAAGATAAATTAGAGTTAGAGATTAGTAAATATCGCGATTATTATGAGGGTAAAGATGTACCAATTGATGGTGAAGCTATTACAGCTGATGAATTACTGCGTTATGTTGATGAACTTCAAGTAGATACAGAGTATGTTACAATAATTGTCGTGGATCATCAAGATATGTATGAGCATGTACCTAAAGAGAAATTCATACCTTACGCTCATATCTTTACTAATGTTGATGATACAATCCATTGGGATCGGATGTATGCGTATGCTAAACGTAACAAACTTAGTGTTAGCGATGATAAGGTGAAGAAGCGTGTTGCGGTTCCTAAAGACTTCTGTTCCGATGCAGCATGGAATACCCTTAAAGAATATGAAAGTGCGATTTCATACGGTAAGATTAATGTTCCAGCTGATGAGCAGTTAATTATTGTTCAACGTGAGCTTTAATATCCGAAAAATGGTGATCTTTCTTATACTTAACATTATATCATAAATTTATGATATAATAACTACCAATTATGGAGTACACTTCTCACATTTAACAGGTTCTAAAATATTCTTAACTATTACAGCACAAGCACCTTTACAATCAACACATTTATCAGTATAACCTTTATCACAAGTACATCTATCCCCACTAATTTTTCCATTATCGTAATAATCAGCATAGAGGATTATACCACCGACGCATTTGGTACACTTAACACCTCCTAATCCCTTACAGTTATCACAAGGTAAATATGAAGTTTTAGTCGGAGTGATATCTCCAGTTCCTTTACATTCCTTACAGTATTTTCGAGGTATATTACTCTTCTTAAGTATATAGCCATATTTACTTCGACATTTATCTGGGGATTTAATATCATCATTATCTTTTAATATTATAATACTCTTATTACAATTACATAATTTAAATGTTCCCTCAAGAGAAATATCTTTACCATCGTTTTTAACCTTACAATGACCAATCTTCCTACATTTCGGATCGTTATGTTATATCACATAACTAATCTCCTTATATTCACTTCCGAAAAAGCTACCCTTGATTACTTTCTCTGAAGCCTTATTAACCGTGAAATGATTACAATCAACCTCCCAACATATTGAGCAGATGAAATGTGTATTAAGTGTGGATGTACTCACCTGTGAGTACGCTATCTGTTTACTATCTACAGCCGTCATTTTATTTAACCTTAATATATTAGATAATTAGTTTTGATTAATAAAAATGATTTATATTATTACAAATCATTTTTATCAAAGAGTATTATTTCTTAGAATGAACGATATACCTCTAACATCATTAGATATTACTAATGTTAAAGAGAAAATATATAATCTTCTCAATAGTAAAGATCGAAAGGAGAGACGTGATGGTATAATAGAACGTTATGGTGGATGGAATATAAAATTATCTATTACTAACAGTATTCTTGAATTTCGAACCCATACTCTAATAGCTAATGAAGAAATGATATCACTAATAGGAACTTACTTGAAGGAGTTCCTTGATGATACATTGCCTAATTATAAATATAGAGGTCGATTCAAGAGTATAGGACATTATCACATAAATCAAAATATGACACATGAAGAATTTCTATCAAGTATTCCAAAGAAGATAGATCTTAGTAATATAAAGGTTGTTGAAGATGGTCCTGGTATAAACGATGAATATGATATTGGTATACCCACAAAGGATCTATACAAAATAGGGAATTTCACTATAAATCATAAATTTGATCAACAAGAATATTTCCTGATGTACACAACGGTAAAAGTTAAGTTGTGTAACCAGAACGAAGATGATAATAAGGACGATATAATAGATGAATCTCTAATTAAGTTCGCAAAAGAAGTAGTAGATAGAGTTATTAATTTTTCATTGAAGATTAGGGATCTATCAATACAGGATCCTATATCAATTAAGCCATTCGCAATTATAAAACACATAAATAATGTAATTAAATGTGACGATGTCACCGAGATTATCTTCCGGTATCTTATATCTAGGGTTTATATGGGTACTTAGAGATATCGATACTTATCTATAATAAGTATCGATGTTTTAAGTTAATTATATATCATGTGATATATAATATTTCTAAAGACCAGTACCTGTACCACCGAACAAACCTCCTCCGGGATTAGCAGCAAAAGGATTGTATCCTTGTACTTGATTTATCCGTTTCTCTTCTGTTTTTATTATAGTCTCCTTTCTCTTTATTTCTGGAACATAACCACCTAATAATATAATAACTTCTCGAACCTGATTCATATTGTCTACAATAGAAGCATATCGTTTATAGATATTAATTAAGTACTCTTTGAAAGTGTCATATTCATCGTAATATCCTTTAATAATATCAAGAATAATTGGAACTTTATTATCTTTAAAGATAATATCACTGATGATTGAGTATCTGTTTAATATAAAATCTTTTACCTTTAATTTATAAGCTTCGAAGGGTACTTCTCGACCATCATCGTACCATTTTAGTTTAAATCCTCGACCGCTAATGATAGCTGGTCCATCATACATACCATCAGCAATGACGAAATAGGTTGAGAAGTTATCATCCTGAGGATCATTTAACTCTTTATTACCCGAGGGTGATTTAGTTTCAAATAAATCAGTCTTATCATCTTTATACAATGGAACTATTGAACTCAATACTAACCCATCATCACTACCATCATGAACCCTTATTTCACCTTTCGAAATGGCTATTACCTTATCCTCATCCCATTGATATCGATAATCTAGCTGATTTTCGGGATCATAATCAAAGAAGCTAGTGATCCCTTGGTACTTAACATCATCACGAAAAGTTCCAATGATCCTTTCGAAGAAGTACCTACCTCGTAAATATCCATGATCCACATAAAAAGATTCAGTCGCGTACTTTGATCTGATATCAAACTCATCATCTGCTACTGGACCTTCAAAACGATAAGTTAAAGTAGTATCAACTAGTATTTCATTGGTCCTTATTTCCGTGATCCAACCATTAGTTACATCAATACCGGTTTGTTCTCCAAATTGTCCAGCATCAAGATCGTACGATCCTTGACTAACGAATCCCAACTGTATTGTAATATGCGATCGATCTGCGGTGTACCTTATCGATCGTTCTCCATCGTACGACGATTTTGACCGAAAGACTCCTCGAGATTTGTTATTAATATCAACATATCTATATGTTGAATTATATTCCTTATTATCTATTAATTCTTTGTATTCTCCCGGCGCAATATCATAACGAGTCGATATTGGGGCAGGTGCGCCAATAACTCCTATCAACTCTATCGGTAAATCTTTAAACTCTAATTCTGGAAATCTCGAGATCTTATATGGTTTATCAATCATTGAGTATAGTGTCTTATTATCGTAAATATATCTATATCCAGTAAATAAACCATCATTTGAATACAATGGTATAACTTGTGATGTGATCGATCTTGACATTATTTATATCTTTCTTTTGATATAAATAAAATAACTCAAAAAAAATAAGTAATTATCAAAACAGAAGCAAAGATGTCTCTGGTATGCGGTCAAAAGATTAATCCTTGGATCAATCGAGATGGTGATTTTCTTGGTTATGAGTATTTAGTACAAAGTAAAGCAAACGTATTTAATCAATCATCCACTTCCAGTGAATATCTTCGTCTTGATCGTGAAATTAAGATCGGAGATTATCAAGGACGTGATTTATTCAAATTAATCCCTCGAGCTGAGTTCTTTACTCAGTGGATTAATGTTACTGATACTTTTAATGCAACATTACCTGCACCATCGATATTCCTAGGACCCTCATTAAAAGAAGGAACTCATGAAGTATCATTTTATAATGGTAAAATAGATTATAAGACTACTTATACAGCTGTGAGAATTGAAAATCAAGGATTTTCCAATGTCCTTAACGGAGAGATAGTAACGCAATCATATAATGGCAATGATACCTGTCTTTGACAGGAGCAAAAGGATACATCCTTTTGCCACAGCAGAGCTGTGCGTTCAAGAATATAATATGGGTATTTTAATCAAATCCGAATATTATAGTACATATCAATCTCCATGGAGAACTCGAATCGATAAACCTCGATTGACAATACGATATAAGAACGGATATATCTTTAATTTCGAATATAATGACATGATATATTTTAAAATCAATGAAGGATTCAGTGTACTCAATAGTAATTTTAGTGAACATAGTACTTATGAGGGTGATCCACGTTCTAATGAGGTAAAGTATTATGATCTAATATTAAATCCTTTATCTTTCGAGTATGTTACAGATGGTATAACTGTTGGTGTTCCTTCGGATCAAAGATTCATTAGATTACAATATTATATTATGGGTACTCCTACTAATCGTAGAACTTATTATATTAATCAATTTGGATTTATACCACAAATTATCGATTACTTAACACCTTATTTTCCAAAGGAAATAGCAGAAATAATTAAAGATTATGCGAAAGACTATAAGAATTTATCACGAGCACGAGACTTTCTTATAGCTATTAGTAAAAAGATTGATAATGATAACGCATTAAATACTATTAATATGGAGTTAGTAACCATCAATTCGATACTTCCTGAGAAGAAATAGAGAGGTTATTAATGGATTATTATCTTATCAATTGATAAGATAACTGCAGTGTATAATGAATAAAAACAAATATTATAATATTTGTTTACTTAGAGAGTTTAATGATTATAATATTTCACCCATCTGACATAAAATTGAATTTAACGCCAGAACTTACATCGAAAAATTACGTTTCTGAACCATGAGTGCTACCGAGAAGAGTAACAAGGAGCTTATCGAGCGGTTTGTTACTGGTGATCTTATGAATTATGCACTAGCGACATTGATGTTCGGTAAACATAAGAAAATCTATCGCGTTTATGTTCCGAATATGATTCTACAAAGTCCTCTTGGACTTATTAAATATATTGAAGATTTTGTTAAGAGTAATCAAAAATCATCAGACGGTATCATTATTCCACTCTTCTCTGATAAAGATGAAAAGAATGAATACGCTTTTGAAGTAACGTTGAGCCTGTTACTTGGTGCAAACTCAGTTAATCGTAAGAAGATCAATAATATCGATGAGTTCTGGATGATTCGTGACATATGTAACGAATTACATATGATTGATAAGATGTGTGAGGCGTTGGATATGCTATATGACGCCTTTTATGATATGCTAGAGATCACGTTCCGTACTATAGAACGTACCAAAGAGTATTCTCCAGATGATGCCATTAGTGTTCTCAAAGCAATAAGATGGTTCACCGATCTAAAATATCCAGTACCGGATCGTAAAGCTCTCCCAGAAAAGATAAAATATCTTGAGGCCTTTGTTGAGATGAATAAGAAGGGTGCTTTCGGAAACTCTGCAGCGAGTAAGAAGTAACTCATTAATATATTTAATAGAGTATATCTTATATCTAAAAACGCTATTCGATAATAGCGTTTTTATAATCATCTAGCATCGAGTATCAAATCGAGAATAACTATAATTAACTACCAACATATCCTTATTGATATTTAACTTAGGAGCGATTTCTATATTAGGAAACCAAATTTCGTAGATGTATTGGGTTATTAGTGATGGATATTGTAGAACATTAAAGATCAAATGTTTATCACTTGGCGATAAAGTAAACAATGTATCTATTACAAGATCACCAATATTACCAAAACCTGGAAAAGCTTTAATAATATTCATCTGATCTTTTCGATATTGTTCTTCTGATATACAAAGTTGTTCATCTTCTTTGAAGGCGGTACCCTTCAAGTCAGTTACAACCTTTTCTATTAATGGTGTTATACTATTAATATACTTATCTTTCTGAAAGAAACTCACACCGTTATGAGATAATTTAAGAGGACCATTATTTATCTTGTTTGGTCCTACCATGAGACTAGATAACCTTTCCGCAATAATAGTAGCGATATCTTTATACGTTGGAGTCAGTCTTTTTATTAATCTTATTTTATTATGTGTATCGACATCATAATAATCATAAATAATACTACCTATCTCTTTTGGAAATAGGTTCGTGATTGTCGAGGACAGTAACTTGTGTGGGATGTTCATTTCTCCTATATATCTATTTCAAGAGATTCATTTTCGATTTATAAAAATAGTTTATATTTTTATAATGACGAATTAAAGAGGTTAGTCTCTATAACAACATCATAAAACCAGTTATAGTACATCACAGGTTAATTATAATGACTAAATTTAAATGTATGGAATGTGTGAAGGATAAGAAGTTAATCGAGGAGAAATATCTTGATATGTTCCCACATGATATCTCATTGATTATTACCTCTTATGCCTTTGACTTTCCGATTAAATATCGTACAAAATATGATTATGAAAAGGAGACTATTAGGTATGATATGAAATGCGTATTATGTAATAATAAATTCACACACGAAGCTCCAATATACCCTAAGTTCGAGATAGAAGATAAGGAAAAGTGGTTGAAAGTAGTTAATGCCACACACTTACGTGATGAACCTTATGAATGGTATGATGAAAATGATGGCAAATTCGAGTGTAAAAAATGTAAGTCTAATAAAGGTAAGCATAAATATGGAGCTGATATAAATCTAGGTTATAGTCATGGAGCTGCAGAAACCTTTTATCTTATATGTATGGATTGTGGTGAGTTTAACGGTCGAACGTATTGATGATCAGTGATTGATAATTAATAAGATATCATAATACAACTTTTATATATATAATGTTAATGATTAATCAAATAATATTATTTGATTAATACTATGTTCAATAAGAAATCCGTTAAAGATAAAATGTGATTTATGATGGAACGTAAGAGAAACTGGCATTAAATGATAACTGTGTGATGTCTGCGGCTGAAGGATCAGTAGCCGCTAGAGTTCTTACCCGAATACCGATACGAGTTCCCGCTGCTACTATGAGACTTCCACCAATCAAATTTGTAGCCGTTCGGAAAGTCCCGGCGGTGATTACATTATTGGGAAATCCGAATCTCAAAGAACCTGTCAATGGGGTAGTGGTATAGGCAACAGCAGGTTGATCAATACCATTATTTTGCGCTGATGTTGCTGTGAATACCGTGAAGTCATATTGTAAGCCAAGAGTATTAATGCTTACAACGGATGCTACCAACAAATCAGAACTAATCTGTAGATTTCGGATAGTACCAGCAGCCGGTACTGGGAATGCAAATCCAGCGGCTTGAGGTGGCATAGTAGATTCACCAGCTCCGTTGATAGTTTCGACAGTACTACTACCAAAACCCATGAGTATAGGTGCAGCTGATACAACTGTAGGACCACTGAGTATAACACCAGTTGAAAATACTACAAGACCACCCCCACTAGCACCTGCTGGGCCTGTTGCTCCAGCTGGACCAGTAGCACCTGTTTGACCAGTAGCACCTGTTTGACCAGTAGCACCTGTTTGACCAGTAGCACCTGTTTGACCAGTAGCACCTATGTTACCGGTTGGACCAGTTAATCCCGTAGCACCTGTATTACCAGTCGAACCTGTTTGTCCGGTACTTCCTGTAGCTCCTGTAGCTCCTGTTGATCCGGTACTTCCTGTAGCTCCTGTAGCTCCTGTTGGACCCGTTGGGCCAGGTGGTCCTCCAGATGGACCTGTTGGACCCACAGCACCAGTCTGACCAGTGGCGCCTGTCTGACCAGTGGTGCCTGTTGCACCGGGTGGCCCTGGTATGTTCTTACAACACACCCTACATTTCTTTTTCTTCTCCTTGCAATCACACATTTAGTTACAAAAGAAAAATATATTTTTCATGTTTCTCGATTAATACTTATAATAGTCCTCTTCCTCATTTAGGAAGTGTTTTAACGAGTTTTCCTAATCCATACCCAATTAAACCCATCACACCTCCAGATAATAATATGATAGTATTAGCTTTCTCTAGTTCTTTTTGATATTTGAGTTTATTCTTTCTTTGAATGCCCATACATTCCATATTTTTATTCTTCTCTAAATCTTTTATTATTTGAGAAACCATTGAATCAGTATATAAGTTGTAATTGTTACAACTATCAATGATATTAATCCCGGAAGCTTTGAGTGCACATGGTAAATGGGTATATTTATATTCCTTATTAAAAGGATGTATATCACTTGGTAAACTTACACTTAAACCTTTTACCTCGGTTTTACAAAGATCACAAGGTATCTTTGGATTCTCTATACACCCCTGACTGTTCATCTCTCCTTGAGGATTTATAAATCAAACAATCTCATTAGTATTTCATTTTTGATTTATAAAAATGAAATATATCCATTAGTCTTTTTAATTAAATATTATCACGTAAAATGGGTTCATCACAATCTATCAAACGTGAGGGCATATGTCCTCATGAGCGATGTATCACTCTTACATCTTCAAAATCAAACCCAATACCAGAATATCAAGAACTCATTAATGTAATAAAAAGGGATCAAACGATCTATGATATGTGGTTGTATCGAATTATTCAGGTTCGAGAATTAGCACCAACATTAACAGAGACTACAAAATTAGTTAATGAAGGATTCCTAATTGATGTATCAAGTGAAGAAAACTATCGTGACAATGTTAGAGAAGATGTTATATTAGAGGGAACTTGCTTCGATTCAACAATCAAAGTCAAACCAATCTTTAAATATCCAGCATCTCAAATTACAGCAGAAAGTCTTCTTCATTTTATCATTGATCATGAGAGTTATCGGCCAAACTATTTTGATCAATCAGAGAATTTTAGGATGTTAGTACTTGATATCTCAATAATCTTTGATTGTGATATTAACAAACCGCTACCGAAATATTGGCGTCTTAATTTTCGTAATGAAGAAGTGATGCTTTTTGAGCGCGGTTACTATATTGAATTCATTTGGAAATATCGAGAGAAATATAAACCAAATTATAATGTTCGTCTTAGAGAACGTGTGTCAATCTTATTTTATACAACTTGTACTAAGTATCCAGCTGAGATTATTGATTGCATGACCGATGAGACTTTAAATCGTTTGGATGGCATTGATACCGCCTCCATTTTGGGAGCGTCGTCGCGAGCCATTGGTGCAAAGGAAGCATCCTTTGTTGGATACAATGATCAAAATGGATGTAACACTCTCGAAAATCACTACTCAAATATTTACTCTAGAAATGCCAGTATGTGGCTAGATTACAATCCACGTCATTTGATAGATAAGATGATCTCTCGTGTTCGTCAGGATGGTTCAGGAATCGTACTCTCTGAGAATCTAATAAATATGCTCAACCATAATATTACAGATCATTTATCTTATGATTATGAACTGACAAATAAGTTATATCAGGCGATGATTACACAGAGACAATATTATATTCCTAAGATTTTATCAAATTTAATATTAAACTATAATAAAATTGATACTATCACTAATACTATTATGTTGTATGATCATTAACGAAAATGATTTTCAATTTTATTTTAGGGCGGAGAAAGTACTGCACAAATCTCTCACAATGTCGGCTGCAGATCAAAATCTTAAATTGGCAGAGTTATGTCGTATTAGTTGTCTGAAAAAGCTAGAGAAGGAAGATTCAGAACTACATGCATTATATCTTAGTACTTTTGATCAAAAGACAGATCCATTCCTCACCACAGTTATCCTTAATAATGATGAAGATATCTGGATCTCTTATATGCTAAGTTGTTTGCGAAAGGGTCGGTACAACACAATCCGATTATCTAAGGATGATCCTACTTTCAAAGATCGATTTAAGGCTGATATGACTCGTGGAGAGATGTGGGGGAAATATATCACACCTTATCTCTGGACGTTAATCTCCAAACGCTTTGGAATGCAGGTTGGTCAGAGTATTTTGGATAAAGTTAAGGTACAAACAGCAAAGGAAAAAACAGAAGAACAACAAAAAGCATTATTAGCAGCAATTAATGTTAAGTAGTGCTAAGTAGTGCTAAGTAGTGCTAAGTAATATTCGATAATCACTATTAAAAATGAAATTTATCTATTAGAAATAATAGATAAATATTGAGCAGTAAAGACATCAAAGATGTCTGAGATTGATTTAGAATCTATCAAACAACAAATTTATAATACTATCGATAAGAAAAGTGAAATAACGAGAGAGATACCGCTCAATGGATATCATGTAGTTTTTAGTATCATCGATGATGCTTTACATGTGAGAACAGAAGTAATTGTTAGTGATATTACATTATCTTCCTCGATTGCATCATACCTAACAGATTTTATTAAGAAGAGTTTTCCTAGGATTCCAAGTAGATCTCACCTTGATGGTATATCAATTAGGAAAGATGATATAACACAAGATGAGTTTTTATCCTCGATTCCATCGTTGGAGGCAGTATCTAACCTTAATAATTCAACACCAATAAAAGTAAAGGGTCGATACCACATATTAGTATCATGTTCAAGTGATGAAGTGAATAAATTTGCAGCTAATTATTCACTCAATGAAAGGAAAAATCATTATATGAGTGCATCGATCAATATTAAATTTGGTAACTTTATTAAACAACGAGATATATTCTATAATGAGAATAATATAGAAAACAGGAGTAAAGAAATAATAGAAGATGAGAGTACTCTCAAAGATAACATCGTTAGTTTCATGAAAGCGGCAGTGGATAAATTAATTGATTTCTCCTTCAACGTGAGATGTTTAACAATACTTGATCCACTATCTTCTAAACCTCTCACAGTTATAAAGTATTTGAATGAGGTTATCGAATGTAGTGATATAACCGAGATAGTTTTATTATATTTATTGAATCCACAATATATCACTAAGTACTGAGATATCACACAACTGTGTTGTGGCAAAAGATTCATCTTTTGCGCCGCTGAAGGCGGTATTATCTTCATTAATAGTATATTTTATACTATTAACATATTACTTTTCACATAAATATTGATAAATAATATCCGATATTCCTAGATGATTATTGTGTAGTTTGTGAGTACTAAGCATCTTATTTAAACTGGATCTAAAATTCTCCTGTCTAGTAATTTTAACATAAAACATATATAATATATGATACATCTCGCAATATTGAGAACCATTTACTAATTCAACGATAGTCTTACCTGTATTTTTCTCAATAGATTTGACACTATGGGTGACATCACGCAACTGTGTTGCGGCGAAGGATGTTTCCTTCGCGCCGCTGAAGGCGGTACTCTCCGGGATAATTAGTCCCGACGAATCATCGTTAACTCGTATCAATAATTTATTAAAATAATCGACCTTAATATTTTTATGTACCATACAATGATATAATAAATAGAGAAATGAGTTACCCCAAAAATCAGTTCTGTTGAGTGTTTCATCGGTCATAAGAGGGATATGATCTATAACAATATCAAAGAAATACTCATGGACGCATTTAAACGATCCTTTAGTAATACACCAAAAAAGTATTGATATTACGTCTTCTATTTTTGGGATCATACTTGTTTGTGAACTTCCAATATTAAAATCGGGATAATATTTAACAAGATTATTAATCACTATTCTACTTAAAGGTTCAATTTGGAACCACCATACTCGATAAGATATCAGGACATGACCACTCAACTCAAAAGATTCATTAATATCTGCACCATAGAGTACCGCCTTCAGCGGTGCAAAAGGATGTATCCTTTTGCCGCAGCACAGCTGCGTAATGCTAATTCGAGTACTTTCACTGAAAATTTATGACGATATTCAAATATTAACGATAAGAGTACTCCTGTATCGTCAACTCTTTTTATTAAGTCACGTTCTTTGATACGAAGGTCCCAGAGTTTGTTATTTATAAATAATTTCTTCGCTTCCGATATCCGCACTATCCAATCATGCTCTAATGTTAAATTTCGTGATCTTATTACATCGATGAGTTCATTAAAAGCACTATGTTCATTTCCCATTTATATTACGAGTGATTAATCATATAAAATCGATTTTATATTATATCGAAATATAAACATCAAAATGCGGCAATCGGCTTCATCAGTTGCGTCCCATCCAAAACCGATGACTGACAAACTACGATCACACGTCTCAATCTTTACAGATCTTATTTATGAATCAACTAACCTAAATAAGGATCTCGTTAATATAATCTTCTCTTATTTTAACGATATACGTTCCCTATTACGACAGTTATTATATCAATTCTTCAATAATAAAAAGATAGAGAAATTTACCAATGTTGAATTATATCTTGATGATAATCTCGATGAATTCACTCAGATCCATAATGAATTAGAGAAGTATAATAAAATAATATTATATAACTGGTTACTTAGTATGCCATCTACCAAGTATAATGTAAGTATCGTATTTAATAGTTACTTATCTAATCATATGAGAGATAGGATTAAAAAGATGTTATATAACATCTTTGATGAGAATACCACCAAATATCCTAGTTATGCTTATGCTATCCTAAGATTAATACTGATATTTATAATTAGTGTCGGTGGTATTAAGTATCGTGAGTTAGATGTTTACACTTTTAATGAGAACGAAACGATATATTCCCGTATCCTTACTTCATGTAAAGGATATTCATCAGAGATGATATATTGTGAGATGTGTCAAAAGGAGCATGGATATCCATATGAAGTTGTTGGTGTGACTGGTTCACCTGGTGCTACTGGATGTACCGGACCACATCTCACTTCAGGAAGTATAATATGCTCTTGTTGTAATCAATTAAAGATGATAATTAATAAGAAATACCGATTAGTTTAACAATACTTTAACTATTTAATCCTAAAATTGAATATTCAATAAAATGATCGAGTGAAAAAGTGATGGATTGGAGTAAGATGTCAGCTGCTGCGGCAGCTATATCAGGTTATAATGATCTGGGATCTAATATAAAGAGTGACTTGAAAAATGATAAAAAGGATGAATCTAATATAATACAACAAAGACTACAAACTTATCTATCGGTATCACGGTTCGATGCTTCTGAGGCTAAATATGCTAAGTTTCAACCGGATATTTACCTCGCTAAAATGACAGATTTACTGCAGCAAGATATCAAGAGAAAAGAACTCGGTGTTGAATTTATTTCTGCTTATGATAGTGGTCAAGAGGAAGATGAGATTATTGTTAGTAAAAGTGTGATCGAACTTCATTCACAATGTCGCTCTTCATTTTCATTCACAACAGCAACGGCAATAGAAGTTGATAGTGTTGGTGATGATACAATCATCTGTTTATATGCTTTAGATATTAAATCGGGAAATGAGACTAAAAGAGTTGAGTTTCGTCAACCGTCAATTATTAAGAGTAATCAAGATGATAAAGACGATCCTGATCATGGAGATATTACTTTTTATCATCCGATTGATGGTAAGATAAAATTTAAAGCTCTTGAACCTATTGGTATGATATGGATCAATAATGATACCAAAAAGAATAGTAAACCTAAGAAGAAGATAATGCTAATGAGATCACCTTTAATAATCAACATCCTATTTGATTATATGTCGTTTGAACAGATTTAAAAACGTTGGACAGATATTAGTTCTCATGAGAACCAATATTAGATTAAAATTAATTTAGCTGTTATTTTATAGTGTAGTAAAATAATGATGAATTTCGATATCTATACCAAAGAACTATTAACACTCGATATCGGACTAATCCCCGATATTCTTAATATAATAGCAAGTTATACTCGCGATTATATTGATGTGAGGTATCTTCAAGATTATTTTAACGCTCGTGAACTAGATGAAGAAGATGCATCTACAAACATTACTGATCTGATCACGTGTTATGGTATATCAAAATATTTGTGTGAATGTATTAGTGAACCATTTTATGATAGACTTCATCAATCTCATATATTACTGACACTGCATAAAAAAGGCCATCCAACGAATGATGTAATGTCTTGTTTAATCTGTCACCAAGTAAGATTGCGACCAGAAAAGGTTGGTCTTTCCAATCGTTTAGAGATTAATGAGGTTAATGATCTATCATTTTTTAAAAGATTATATAATTATAAAGTAGTTAGTGACGAAGTTAAGAAGATCACTGGTACTTTCCATATTGATTATGATGAAAAGGATGATACTTTTATAAACGATGTTTACTTTGAGGTATTCACACCATTGGCGGTAGAGAATATAATCTTAACTATACGAAAAGCCTTTTATAATAAATGGTTCATGAGCAGAGTATCCGCTCATATGCCCTGTAATATCAAACAATCCAAACGCCTTTTCAAAGAATTTTTATGGGATCTCACTCATATGAACAAATTTGTTTGTATAGAAATTAGAAAGGTTATATACTCAGAGGGTGTGTTATATCTCGACATTACTTTATATAGAGATAACTTTTTTGTATAGAAAATTGATTTATTTATCTTTATTTTATAATAAAACAAAGTCACGATGAACTTCGATATCTACACTAAAGAACTATTAACTCTTGATATTGGATTAAATAAAGATGTCCTTGGAGTGATAGCGAGTTATACTCGAGAGTACATCGACACAAGATACATCAAAGGATATTTTGATCTTCGAGACTTTGTTACTGAAGATCCCACCAATATGATTATTGAGGTGGTCGGTGAAACAGGGATGTCAAAATATTTATTTCAATGTATTGATGAACCTTTTAATGATCACTCTTCAGATCACGGAACAGTGACTGAAAACGCATCTCAGAGGGTAGAAGAGCGGATACTCCGCTCGGGGCACACATGCCCTTTATCTCGATCATTGCATCCAGATGATCATGTCGATCTTGGTGAAGCACGTAAAAATGGTAAGGATTTTGTTAAGAGATTACAGGATTATAAAGTGGTTAGCGATGAGGTTAATTTTATCATTGGTACTCTAAATATTCATCACGATAAGTTAGACTCTGAGATTAGGAGTATAGGAGCGGATACTCCGCTCGGGCACTCATGCCCTATCAGTTTTAAGGTGAATAAACCTATAACTGTAGAGAGTATAATTTTAGCGATACGAGAAGCACTCTGTATTAGATGGTGTAAGATGAAAAAGATTATTAACCCCTCTGATGTTGATCTCGATAGTTTCGGAGATTTTCTAATAGATATTGTACAAAACAAACTAGTGAGAAATATGAATATCAAGAAGAATGTTTTTAGTGATGGAGTGCTACATCTAGATATGGATTTAGATAAAGAATAGATTATTAAACCTTATCGTACGATAAGGTTTAATTACATTTAAAAATAATACTCCATCACAAGTGTACTAAGTACATCTAGGTTTAGGTAATTATTAATATCTTTTAATAAATGATTATACTTTTCATTAAGATTCATATCACTCACAACAGCGTGAGACATTAATATAAATCGAGTAATTCTATCTATGTCATCTTTATAATCACGACTATTATTAATCATCTCAATAGATATCTTTATCATATCATCGAATATTATCACTGATAAAGTATGTGGAATTTTTATGTAATCTATATGCTCAAGAACACTAAATGTTATTTCAAGAAACAAATTATCTGATACACCATTTAATAATCCCGGAAGTTTTGATATGTCGAATGTGCCATCCTCACAACAATTATAAACTATTCCTCCATTATCGTTTTCAGCATTGTTAAGATACTCTATTATACTACATTTATCTTTTATAAATATCAAAAATATCCATTAATATATTGGTTATCTCTTCATTATTAATTAATCTTGGAGTGCAAATAATATAGCGTAAAGTATTTATTCTGGACAAATCACAAGTCCACAAATGTCCCTTTAATGTATGACTCCATGGATCAGAAAGTTTACCACTTCCAAAATTAGGTTTATCTTTGTTCCTAGCAGTCTCAATAAACTTATGTAGTTGTACTAATGAACACATTTACTAATAATTTTCATATTAGTAAATCAATTTTACATAGATATTATATGATATAAGGTCTATATTTGATTTTAATGAGTTAATACCAGTGTTATTATATATTTGATAAGTGAAAGATTTTATCTTTTCCGAACTTTTGAGGCTCAGAAAACCTAAAAACCGCAATTTTCGGGTATTTTTGCATCTTGAGGTATATAGTGATGTTATAATAACTAACATGTAAAAAAGCTGGAAAAACCCCTTCCTGAATAGAGATACGTCCCGCGAAAAACTTCAACTTTCACAAAAGATCATTTTCTCTTGTCAATATTACATATAATAATATCAATAGTAAATCACTAATACAATATTTACTAAAATTGTTTTCCATACGACTAAAAATTTTTGTAAATGTCAGAAACAAATAGTCCATTTTCCTTCAATGAAGGTGATTTTGATAGTAAGAGTCTACAATATATACCACTCGATGAGAAATATATAGACAGAAGGACTCTTCAAGTGAATGATGTCGTACCGTTCTCATTAATCATCAAGAACAAGAAGATATTAGGTTACTCAATTTCTTTAAATGATGATCTACATTCTACTCATTAAAATAATATTAGCTATATTAATAAACTTATCAACCTCTCCGGGTATAATTAGTCCTATATTTTGAGAGGTGTTATTTTGATAAGCATTATTTAATTTCGCAATTGTATATCTTAAATAATCTAAATACTCCTGATCTTTAATATAGCCAATAATTAATTGTTTTATATTATCCACTTTGATATCACCAAAGATATCACCTAAAATATCAATATTATACTGAGATTGATAATATGTTAAATATTCTTGAGCTGTAACACGTGCTTTATGAATGTGATATCCAACAGTGACTGATAAAGTTCTTACTTCCTCATCATTTCTGTTCTGTCTTTTAATAATCGTTGGAGAAACTTCAACCGACATTCCATCATAATCACTATTTTCATCGAGATATCTATTAAACCAATCACTATCTCTATTATGGGGTGACTGAGTGTAGTAAAATGCTTTAGTAGATCGATCTTGAAGAATATTTGCCACCGATCTATAATTTCTTCTCAGATCATCCAATTCTCGATTGAGAGAATAGAAATTGATGAATTCTACACCAGTATTTCTCATTGTTGATTCATACCCCTGATATAAATACGGACCTTCAAGTACCCCATGATTTACTGTATAATAACTAGTTATAGAACCATCAGATCGTTTCTGTATCATCTTACCATGAAATTGTGGTCCTTGAAAACTATATTCTTCGATTGGTCCAGTGGCCACGAGATTACCCCTCAAACTTATTTTAGTTGGATAGCCATAAGAGTCATATTTAATATCAAAATGTTTGATAAACTCAATTCTATTTGTAGATCTGGAATAAAATTGATGGTGCACAATAGCTTCTAATGGTAATCCCATATTGTATTTGATAATAGTTATGAGATCTCCTTTAGTAATATCATATGAAACTCTTTGCTTGATTACAGATAATCCTTGCCTATAAACTCGATTATTATCTATCTCTGATTTAACTAGTGTATAATATTGTTGACTCTCAAGATATCCATTAGAATCGATGACAGCTTCTCTATATTGAAGCGGACAAGCTTCACCGGGTATACACGTCTCTTTACCAAATGGAACATTATCAAGGTACATTAGTGCTGCTGGACATCCGAAGGCTGGAAGGAGTGAAGAGTGAATAGGGATCTTATTTTGAAAGGTAATATTCTCAAAGGATGATGGTATGGCGATCCATCCGACGCTTTTATCAAACACTCCTAATGGTTCAATTGGTTTATTTAACCTTATTGACTTTGGTGAATATTTATAATCTGATGTTGATTCGTATTCATACCCGATAAAATTATTCGAACTATTAAAGACGAGTTTAACATCTAAAGATAGATGCTTTGAAGATGGTATTAGAGTATAAGTTTTATCTAGTAACCGTTCGATATCATTATAATTACCTTTATCTACAATTTCTTGAAGTGTTGTGTTACCAGACATTTTATTACCACAGTAGATTTTTCTAAGTTATTTTTCCTGATCTAATTAAGAGCGATTTGTGAGTATAATTGATATTCTTCGATCTATTCACTCTTCAATACATAAAAAGGAAATACTCTACTCGACATTCATAAATCGTCATCGAAACACTAATGCTGAATTGTTCCTCGAGTGGAATATCCGCTCTTATACCCACAATCTCAGAAAAATAAAATCATCAGAAGTTAGCAAAGATAAAATCTTATCAATGAATAAATATATAATACTGTTATATATGAGTAAAAAGGCAATATTAGACACTTATTTTGGTTTATTATGTGGTATCCAGTGTTCTGGTCTAACTATATAATCATAATAATTTCCCTCATCCGATTCGGTTAACGTATATTTCATATTTACACCTTCATCGGGAATAGATTGTAGTATCATCGGACCCTTTACTGAATCAGTATTTATCAATATCCCGAGATGTCCCTGATCCTTAATATCGGAATATTTCCTTCCGATAAGTGAACCTTCTGGGTACTTGAAAAGAATACAATCTTTCCTATCATATTCTTCTACAACTCCAAGTTGTTTGTAGTAATGGTAATATGCATATGTTCCACCAATAACTTTAATGTTGTTCTCCAATACAAATGGTAAGTACGGCTGTGCCGTGGCAAAGGATACATCCTTTGCGCCGCTGGAGGCGGTATCGCTAAAGTGCCGAATAATCACATTTATCAATCCAGCACAGTTCAAAGATGTTACACAGCTATGCTGTGGTAAAAGGTTACTACCTTTTACCCCGTCTTTGACGGGTAAATCAATAGCAGGACCATCTTCTGCATACATAGGTGCCCCAGTTGGTAGAGGAAGTTGTCCGGTCCACCACTCATATTTGATACCAAGTAATTTCTTAGCGTATTCTATCATGGCGGGTATTTTATCTTGCATTTTCAATACATCAATATTTAATAAAATTTCTTATATTAAATCAAGACATTTTTGAATAATATTAATTATTTATAATTAATATTAGATATGCAACTATGTTGCCGGAGAGGATGTATCCTTCTCACCAATGGCCCGCGACGACGCTCCCAAAATGAAGGCGATGTGATCGTATTAATAATTCCCATTAATTAAATCCCTTTTAGTGACACATTTTGTAACAGTGTAAGACCATCTAGGTAGATTGATACGATTATAGCTCCTACATTCTGGATCAAAATAGAAGGTTTCACTAGGATATTTAACTTCACGGGGATTCAATAGAGTGGGATATTCGTTCTTTGATACGTTGTTATCGGAAGAACGAGATTCTTCCAAAGCGTCACCAGAAGAACGAGATTCTTCTGGTGACTTATACACCATAAATATATCACCCCTAATGTAAGAGTTAATCTGATTATAATCAATAATACCCAAATTCTCAAGACATTTAAGATGAATTGGTATCATAACAGTATTGCTAGTTACTACCTTTGCACCACGTTTCCTTCCTTCACGTATTACAAATTGATGTTCCTTATAATATTTCCATAATGCTGTCATATCACCCTCATTCCTATATCTTTTACAATACAAACATCTTTTGGTAAATACAGTCCCATCTAACTCACAACATTCAGATTCGTTCTTATTATTAAAATTGAGAAGTTCGAATCGTTTTGTAAATGAACCTTCAGAACAACAATAATCACGAATTATACAAAGAATATTGTCTGATATTGAGGAGTATAAGAGCGGAAACTCCGCTCGAATATCTGAAGTTATCACAGTCTTAATTTCTTTTCCAAGACTAACATATCGGAAAAGATATTCAACAGCTTCCCAATTTGCGATAATTTTGAGATCCTCTCTTCGCTTTTTCTCCAGAAGATCACCTTTGAAGATATCCTTACTTAATGATTTGTTATCAGGAATACAACAATATTCATAGATAATTATCAATAGATCCGGTGATACAATGTGTTCCTCAATATGAGTTTTAAGTATTTCACCAAATGCAACATATTTATTAGTGTAGAACTTAGCATCATTCTCAGCATCCACCATTAATACTTTTTGTCGTCCATACTCTTTTATCTTTAATTTCTCAAGTGATGAATGATATGCGAAACATGGCTCATCCTGACATTCAATCCCCCTTTGACATCTTGCTAATTTGTTTTGTAGATGACATATTTGAGCATTAATATATCCCATATTCTTCCCACGTTCTGATTGATGTGAAAGGATTTTATTTATCTCACTTTGAAGTATTTCAATACGTTTCTTAAATTCCTGAACTATAATATCATATTGATTCCATTTCTCTCTTTCTTTATTTAAAGTGGTGGTAAGTTTAGTTAGTTCAAGATACTTAGGTGTATTCATAAATTCATCTCGTTCTTCTTCGGTGAATTTGGATACATCAGTGAAGTAACTTAAGTTGCTTGTGTTACTCATCTTGTTCGTATCACGTATAACTATTTCGCTTATAAAATTTCCATATTAAATTATTTTTTGGACGTCTGAATACCCAAAATCACTGATATTCTTATATCTAATATAAGAATTATGTAAAAAGTGATTACATTATCCCTTATTCTTGTTAAATAAAATAAGAGTAAATGTCGGTACATATTAGACCATCAACTGAAGCAGAAAGAATTGTGTGTAACGATTTTCAAAATAGCGATATAATCTATTTTAATAGGAAAATATATAAGGATGGATCTCAAAGGCATGACGTTTATGATAATCAAATGAATATGCAATTGTGTTGCGGAAAAGGATACATCCTTTTGCGGTATATCATCGTTTCTTCTTGCTCTTTATTTTCCAAACTAGATCATGGTTATTATCGAGTGAGCAATGTAACAAAACGTCTACACATTAATTGTTGTAATATTGAACTTACCGTAACACCCTATACAAGAGAAGTTTATTTATATAAGATAAAAGAATCTTTATCGAATATATTCGTGGTAGATCTACTTGATATCATTGGTAGTTATTGTTATAAATAAACTTGAGATTAATATTGAATGATCACTTCTATAAATTAAAAGTGATATAAATTTAGATTGTTAATGATTTAAATGTTGTTCTCCACAACAATTAATCAAATTCTCCATCAGTACATTGAAGATCTTGATATTACCAATATTATTGCAGATTATGTTGGTAATAACTATCTAATTATTCCTGAATATCTTAATATATCAGTTCTATTACTACCTGAAGTGAATAATATTATACCGCCTTCAGCGGTGCAAAGGATGCATCCTTTGCGGCGACACAGTTGTATCTTCATGGTTATCTACAAGTAAGAAATCTTTTGAATTATATTCATGAATGGGATCATTTTAATAAATGTCTTGTATGTGGATATACAACTTCGTCACTCAATTTTTATGTAATCAATATGGGAAGTACAAGAGGCATGAAAGGATTTGAGTATATATGTATAGGATGTATGCCATCATTCTTTGGCATTTTAAAATACATTACGCATAGGAGCCAGGGGCTCCATCTTTCCAGTAATGGAAAGTGCGGCGAAGGATGTATCCTTCGCACCGCCTTCAGCGGTATATCATCATTTAGCATCGATAATTCTAAAAGAGTAGGTGTTATCTATAGAGGATTTACTAATTTCTTTGTTAGTTCTACTCACATTATTCAAATCAGAGAGGAGTATTTATCGTCCCGTAGTGATAAATGGGTGAAAGAATATCTTACTCGATATGGTATGAGGAATAGAAGTGGTTATAATATCATTAATCATTGCATTTTAGGGAATTTAATTATAAGACCATCTTCCAGCTCTCATTGTATGAATTATTTGCAGTTACAGAAACTTAGTAGTAAAATTGATACAAATTTTACTGATGATATGGTTGATAGATGTAAACGGTTTATACTAGATATATAAATCTTTACTAATTATATCTCATAGAAGATATAATTATAATATTAAACGGAATAGTAACCCAAAACAATCTTGGTAATATGGATAGTTACTAAATAAATATCTAATAATTTTACCAATTCTTTAAGATATTGTTGTGGATTCATCTCTAATACTATTGAATTTATCTTCAATATTGGATCTTTAATGGCATCAATTTGACTACCTCTGGATTGATCAGTATCAATCCATATATTAATAATACTATCATTTATTATTATATTAATAGTATCTATCCATGAATTGGGATTTCCTTCACCATAATCTATTAATCTAATGGTAAAAACTAGATATTCAAATGATTTATTTAACCACGCGAAGAAGTCTGATATATACGGTCCATTATACTTTCCAATACTTTCGTAGAGGATAGTCTCACTTCTAATATCATCTTCATTATATCGTTTCATAATATCATTCTTAGTATACTTTATCTCAATACTTTCATATCGAAATTGATAGTAAGTATTATATAAAAATTTTGATAGCTCTTTATTATCTACAAATCTTACAATACTCATTAGATATTGAACTGATGAGTTAAAAATGGGATTATTTATCTTCTTTGTTCTCCATAATTCTATTGAACAAAGATCTCCTTTAATTTGATGACTCCATGGTATAATATCTGATTTGTAGGGCGTATCAATTATCTTTTCTTTATCCCTGTCTTTAGCTTCGTTAATAAAATTGCTTAATTCAATCAAGGAACACATTTTGTTATTATCAACGATAATAACAAATCAATTTTAATATTGAGACCATTGAATATCTATTAAAAATCTTTTATCATGATTGTTCCATTATCAATTATATCTTATATGAGATATAATTTAATAATAACTAACAATAATAATCCGCAGTAATTTTACTAAGATTATTGATACCTAAATGCTTATCTAACATTATCACTAATTCATTATAATACTGTTCCGGATTCATTTCTAATAAAATAGCATGCATCATTAATATATGACTTGTAATGAAATCAATCTGATTATTTCTAGATTGATCACAGTTTATCTTTATTGTAATAGTATTATTCTCTATTAATATATTAATGATATCTGTTTGTGAGTCACTAGTCATTTGATTATAATCTCCCATCTCAATATTAAAAGATAACAGATATTCCGAATATTCTAACCACTCAAGGAATTTTGATGCATTCACTTGATCATAATCGGATCCACTGCTATAAAAAACTGTGACATCATTCTCGTTATTTTCATTCTCATTATTTTCATTCTCGTTATTTTCATTCTCGTTATTTTCACTATCATTGTTAATCTGTCTTATTACAATCTCTGAGGATCTAGAGTAATGATAAATCTTATGTAAACTTTTCGATAATTGTGCGTTATCTATAAACCTTGTGATAGTCATTTGATATTGAATTGATGGATGCATTATCAATTTACTTATCCTCATTGATCTCCATAATTCTGCTGTCCAAAATCTCCCCTTAATTTGATGATTCCACGGAGTCATATCGTATGATATACCTTTACCATCATTTAAACAATCTTTATCCTTAGCTTCATTGATAAAGTTACTCAATTCAAGCAATGAACACATTTAATTATCGTTATTAACAATAATTAAATCAATTTTAATATTGAGATCATTGAATATCTATTAAAATTCTTTTATAACTATAGTTCCATTATCAATTTGTTCTATGAGATACTGATGTAGATTTGAACCAAATTGTTCATCTTGATATTTCATATGATGAATAAACTTTATTGATTTGATATGCTTCTTCACAAAATGTTCCCCGTTACCAAGGGAGCTTCTTGGTATCATTGAGAGGGTCTCATTTAATACCTTCTTCATTTTACTAATCTCTTCTTGATCAATCTCACATTTATATTCAAGAATTAATGATGTTATTATCTTACATTTAATACTAAATACCGTATCAATAATCTTGATTATTTCCCTAAACAACATTTCTTAAATCTCAGAACTCTTTATAATAAAATAGTTTCGACATCGTTAATAAATCTCATAGATCCATCATTAATAGCATCATTAACCTCTCGAGATAGTGCCGAACCAAAATCTAATATGTTAACATGCTTCTTTACAAAACCTTTCTCTTTAGTAAGGGAATCACTCCGCGCTATTGAGAGAGTGACTCAACATCTTTTTTGTCTTGGAACCCTTTATATTGAAATAATATAAAAATGATATTGTGATATAAAAGTGAAAGGATGTAATTTCTTTGTTTACAAAAACGCGAATCGTTAGAGTAAATTCAATCGAGTTCTTGAGGATATATCTCAAGATACCAACTATAGATATGATAAAGTTAGTTGTCTATTTGAATGTGGAAATTATGGATATAAAAAGCGTAATAATTTCTTAATATTCTCGATCCCTAATCTCTATCACGGTGGGTACATATGTTCTAAATGTGATAATAAGTATCGAGTTAAACATTATGGGTAGTTTTGATATTCATTGATCAATGAATATCAAATACAAAATTGATTATACAAATGAAATAGTAAATTAAAATAGTTCTAATGTTATCTACAGTATACGAATTCATACTTAAGGCTCGTGAAGAAGATAAGGAGAATCCGATATCAATTAATCGAGGAGAAAAATGGTCCAAAGCACAATCTTGGTCAATTGATTCATCGGGAATGGGATGGACGATGAGTATGAAACGAACCGATAAATGTGATATCGAATTTGATTGTAATATTGATCGTGTTATTAATAATCAGATATTAGCTAGTACTTTATATCCACTTTGTCAACAAATGAAGAGGGGATTAGTGATAGAAAATTGTGATTCAGAGACGGAGGGACATTTATATAACGCTTTTGAAGAAGATCAAAAGTCTCCTCGAATAATAACTGTTGATACCCTTAATAATTATTTAAATTCTCATCCAGATGATATGTTATCTTTTGAATTCACTCTTGACAAAAGATTCTGGGGTGATACATTTTATAATATTACTGTTCATATTCATAAAGATTCGATCAATGTATTATTTCATCCACAACAAGATAATCAAGAACTAGGTGATGGATGGCAACTTGACACTTCAACTTTTGTAGTAATGATGGCAGCTAATATCATTGAGAAATCTAATTTTGGTGATTGGTATTGTGGTTTAAATAATATTTTAACCGACTACTTTAATAAAGATATCAGTGGAATGATATTAAAGTTTATTTAAAATACTCATCATGAATGATGAGTATTAAGATATAAGAATATTAGGGTATTAATAAATCATGACCATCACACCATTTAAAGAATGATTTATAATAACGAAATTCTTCACTGCGATGATTTCTTCCAGGTCTTCTATCAAGCATAGATACTACCACGGGAAACATAAGATTTATTATTTCTTTGAGTGATGATTTATGGGACTTTCTTTAAAAAGTTCAATTCATGAAATCGTGAGATGAAAATGAGTTTTTATTTTCATCTCATAACTAAAACGGTGTAATTAGTGTCAAAAGCATTGCAAAGAACAATGTCAAAAATAACAATAAAAATTGTTAGTGATAAAAAGGATCAAAAAGAGCAACCAAATATAGAATGGAAGAGTTTAAATTTTATGCACCTCTCTAATTATGTGGTATCTAATATGGGAGGCGTTAAAAGTATTAAGACTGGTCGGTTACTCAAAGGGACTATAAACAATGGTTATATTATTCATACTTTGACTAATGATCATAACATTAAAAAGAATAAATTTCAACATGTTCTAGTTGCTTCAGCTTTTATTCCTAATCCAGAGAATAAAAGAACAGTCAATCATAGGAATAAGACACGTTCAGATAATAGAGTCGATAACTTGGAGTGGGCTACTCATTCTGAACAAGGTATTCATAGAGGAAAACCGAAATATCGGGGTGGGCGTCCTATTTTTCAACTCGATGAAAAAGGTAACATAATAAAGAGATGGGAGCGATTAAAAGATGCGAGTTTATCTTTTAATGTTTATAGGTCACGTTTCTCATATGCTTGTAAAAATAAAACTCAAGTGTGTGGTTATTATTGGATGTATGTTGATGAACATGAAGGAGATTTACCAAATGAAAAATGGTTATCTCTACCCGAAGGTAAATATTTTATTTCGTCTGAAGGAAGATATAAATATCCCTCAGGTAAAATTACATATGGTAATGATTTTAATGGATATCTTGTTGTAGTTAGAAAATGTAATAATAAAGAAGTAACTTCATGTGTCCATGCTCTTGTAGCGGAAATGTTTATTAGAAAGAGAAATGATGGTGAAGTAGTCAATCACATAGATGGGAATAGAAGTAATAATAAACTTGAAAACTTAGAAATAGTTACCTCTAGTGAGAATACAAAACATGCTATCAAAATTGGTTTAACTGATTATTCTAAGAGATCCTTTAATAGAAGAGCAGTTCTACAATTTTCCAAAAATAACGAATTTATTAAAGAGTATCGTAGTGCTGCTGATGCTGAAAAAGAAACAAGTATATGTGATACAGGCATTACTCGCGTATGTAAAGGTAAAGGGTCAACATCTGGAGGATTTATCTGGAAATATAAATGATATGGTTACAGTTATTAAGAAGTAGGGTATATTATGTTATACTATTTATATTTTTAGATAAATAATATCATTCTCAAAATAGTGGTTGTTTTATCATCTTAACTGGTTTATTTAATAATAGATATTTATTGGAAGTATTATCTGTTGATATTAACTCCGATATTTAATGAGATGAAAAAATGATTTGTTATTTAAATTAAAAATGGTAAATCGTCATTGTACTGAGCTACTGAATACCACATCAAATCAATATGAGTTCAGTATCACAAATTCTCTCTGAGACTGAACAAATCAAATCAATATCAAATATAATTCCGGGTAATGTCTATATGTACCGACTCAAGAATGATGATTTTAACTTTCTTGAGTTCGGTAAGAAAGGAGGATCATATTATCACTATCCGGGTAAGAAAGCAACTAACCCTTTTGGTCCATATGAGATATCACGACTTTTTCTCCCACATCGTAAAGTTTGGAAGATTAAGTACGGTGATGTACCAGTACCTCAAGATACTCGACCGATAATCCAAAATGATTCATCAGGAGCATCTTTGGTTTCTGTTCCACTGCCACCGATTGTTAACCAACCAAAGCTTCCATCTCCCGTCCCATACAAAACAGTATCCCCCACTGATAAAGCGGCATCAGCATCTTCATCCTCCGGTGCTTCAATGATGGATGATGGTAGGGATCTTTCAAGTAAAGATCCAAATTCAAGTAAAGATCCAAATTCAAGTAAAGATCCAAATTCATTGAAAGACTCAAAATCTAACAGTGACTCGAAGTCAAGTAAAGAATCAAGAGTTAGTTTTGGTGATTCTGAGGTAATAACTCAATCAGTCTCTAGTGATCCTGAGGATGAAGGGAAGAAGAGTTCGAGTAGCGCTACTACTGTTCATACCCTTCCAAACACATGGAAGACTCTCGATCTGCGTAAAATGTCCCCGAAAGTTCGTAAAGCTTTGAGGGAGCAAGCTGTTTCGCTATGTGAAGCAATTGGCTTCGATATTGATACTAATATGAAAAAAGTAGTATCATTCTGTACCGAACATCAGGTGAAATTAGAATGGTTCCGTGAAGTTGCTCGCGCTTATAATAACCTTGGTAAACTTAATAATCACCATTCTGGAGAAAAGCGTACTGGAGAAAAGCGTACTGGAGAAAAGCGTACTGGAGAAAAGCGTACTGGAGAAAAGCGTACTGGAGAAAAGCGTAAGGTTTTCTCCACCTTCTCCACCTTCTCCTCCTCTTCTCCCTCTTCTTCCTCTCCACCCTCTCCTCCCGCACAGTCTCAACCACAACAAGAAGAAGTAAAGCATCAAGATAAGAAGGTCGATCATATGTCGAAGATCTTTAGTCCTTCGGTAGGACGGGTGATAATACTGGTTAATAAGATCAATGAACTTGAAATATCTATGATAGAAATTAATAAAGTTTATACTGCCAATCTTGAATCAATTAGTAAAATAGAAGAGACATTAAAGAAGTGTCATGAAGAACTCAATAAAACTTTGAAGTTTCGAGATGATCATTTACTAGAATATAACACTGCAAAGCTTGAGTTATCCAAGCTCTTGCCGAGTGCACTGAATAATAGTGGTGTGCTAAATGGAGCGAGTGCTTCGAGTAGTAGTCATTAGTATTTTATATTAACTTTACTATTCATCTTTTATTATTTCATGTTAATCATCTAACTTAGATGATTAACCTTATATAAGATAAACAATAGATAGAATCTCATATAGACCACAACTCTAAAACATTTCTAATACTTAAGAATTCTTGTCTCAAAAGTGCATCTTTATAATAACCCTGTCTTCTCTCTCTCGACTAAATAACTTCTCTGTTCGAATAAGATTATCTTTTAAATCAGGATGAGAAGTTGTGTTATAATACCCAATAATAATATCCTCTATAGACTTAATACCGATATATTTTGATAATTCACCTCTTAAAAATAGAATATAAATCTTATATTCTTCGATAATACCTAATACATATTGATAAAACTCCTCCTTATTAACAATTTTTGATTTAACCGTATAATTAATAACATATCCATCAATACCATCGTAAGTACACGAGACTCCATCTAAGCGAGTTTTAGGTTTTGATTCAAATAAATCTCTCGGATCCTCTGATGTAAGAAATGAAGTCCATGATAATAAACTTTTATCTTCATTGAATGATGCATGATATGTTATTCGAGGTGTAATCTCCATAAAGTCACCATTGTAAGATATAAGTTTGGTAATATAACCATACGGGCTAAAAAGAATAGTAAATTCATGAATTGGTTCTTCCACAAAACTATAAATGGTCATCTTTCTAACTACTCCCATATCGTATTCTGATCGATAATAATTCATGAGATGATCATCAAAAGATGCTAGATCTTCTCTGTTATGACCAAAATGGAAAGTATGAAATACTCCTTGTCTCAATGAAAAAGATGAGTTATTACTAGGTACATAAGATCCATATGATATTGAATCTCTCTTAAACGTAACATATATCCCGAGCGGAGTATCCGTTCCTACACCCTTTAATATGCCAAGTGATGCTGGAAGATTTATATTGGTTGGTACCATAGATGGGTCAGTTAATAAATATCCTATATATCCACTATGAATAATCATATTTACTAATATCCGAGTGAAGTCCCCAATTTTACCGAAAGGTTCAATTGGACTATCAATTAGTAAATTATATTTGTTATCATAGGTATAATACTCATAGCCTCGCCATAATGACTCCGTTGAAAATATATTAGATACACTAGTTTTAGAATATGGTATTATCGGATATTCTTTAGCTCGTTCAATTAATCTTGTTATATCAGAGTTTTTTATCTCATCTTGCTCTATCATTTAAATAAATACAAATAATTATTTGCATTTATTTTGAGTTTGTTGTGATATTACTATTCATAATCCCTCCACTCCTCAGGAGTTATAGCATTTGAAAACACTAATTTATAAACCTGACTTATATCAAAAAGGTATTCGAAAACTATTTCATGAATATCCTTGATACTTATCTGTTCATCAAGGATATCTTTTAGTACCTTAGGTACAAAGAATTTATCATCATCGAGTATCTTATTTAAAAGATCTTGATTATCTTTATTAGGAAACATTATCATATCTAGACTACTATTAATTATTGTAGTCTGTCCAAAAGATATAAATTGGCAGTTCAGTGAATAAGATGTATTTCTACCACTATCATCACGATATTTATATAAATAATTTTCTTGTTTCTCTTCACTGGTCTCATTAAAAAAGAACCATACAAGATCCGAAAGAGATAAAAAGTTTATTATCTTATTTTGTTGTTCGTAATTACTGTAACCACCTTTAGAATAGAATAAATTCAATACCCACACTCCTTGAACGCTCATTTTACTATTTTGATCTTTATCCATTAAAATTCATTTTTATCGCCCCATGAATATGGATATTAGGGAAACTTTTATAATGATCATTATAAAAGTTTAAGAAATGTTATAACTAATATAACATTTTTGATATTATGTATATATTTTAATATTTGTTAGTGAGGTATCAATAGGTTATCTTATTATCGATACTTATTAATATATTATTTTTATCTTTCACGAACTTTGGAGGTTCAGAAAAGCCAAAAACGGCAATTTTCGGGTATTTTTGAGTGTTTGTTGATATAGTGATATTATAGAGATGAAGGAGCAAAAAAGCTGGAAAAACTCCTTCCTGAATAGAGATTCGACATGTCGAAAATTCTCAAAAATCTTAGAAGTTCGCCAAACTTTCGAGAGGGATAAAGATTTTGACATCCAAACTTATGTTATTGTTATAGTAGTATAATCAATGTTATACTAAATAATCAATGTTATACTAAATAATCAATGTTATACTAAATAATCAATGTTATACTAAATAATCAATGTTATACTAAATAATCAATGTTATACTAAATAATCAATGTTATACTAAATAATCAATGTTATACTAAATAATCAATGTTATACTAAATAATCAATGTTATACTAAATAATCAATTAAAAATGTCTATAATAATTTATCGAGTAAATCTCAAAGTATGAATATCCTATCCTCTAGAAATAGCACCAATATACGATGGAGTAATACAAATATAATACTCTGATACATTTTCATTATAACCAACACCCTCGATTTTTACTGTCACGTCATAAAAAGAATTTAACATTGATTTAGATACGATACATGGCGATATAACCGTACATCTTATAAGAGTTTCTGAAAAATTTCCAAGATGATTAGTCAATATTGATGAAAGATCTTTTGGTAAATTAAGAGTAAATATACCTCGTGTTGAATCATAATTGGGTGAATATAATTGATATCCTGTTATTAACGAATTAAAAGTATAAAATATTTCTTCGATGAACTCATATGATATGTGATATTCTTTAGTACTCTTAGGGACATAATTTCTTACCTTAGGTCCCCGATATTCATTAACGATTATGTTTTCGTTATATTTTATACCAAATCTCTGATATTCATCGATTATATTAGCAACATCACTATTAAATATATCTTTTAGTATAGTAAGAACTTTATTATCGTTATTGAGTGAGGTTGTTAGTTCCTCTAAGGTAAACATTTACCCTAGATTATTTGATAATTTAACATCACTTTTACTCTAGATTTGTTTTGATTAATATAGATCAATTTGATCTATATTCTTCATTTTTAGTAAATCTATTGATAAATAGATTTACTAAAAATGAATCCTGATATTAAATACCATTATCATTAAACTAAAATAGTAATCTAAACATGTCATTCACGCAGTTACTAAATCAAGATCCAATCTTCTCAATATTATTTGAATATCTCAATTATATAGAGAAGAGAGTATTTCGTCAGTTATATCAAGATCAGCGCCCATTTGATGGAATATATAAAGAAGTACCATTCTCAGAGATTGTTAAATCAAGGTTATCTAAATTGATTCCTGATGCTGATATCTTCCTTGAACAACTGGCTAAAGCGCATGGTATTATTTCTGGATCATTTATTCTACAGTGTTTATATGATCAGGAATGGGGTGGAAGTGATATTGATGTTTATTATATGGGATTTCTTGATTTTAATGATAGACGCGAGCGAAGTAACCACGGTATGACGAAATTTGTCGGTTATCTTAATCATAATTATATCCGACGAAATTTAGTAAAGTATGATTTTCCTGATGCTTACATACAGCAATACGTTGTTAATAATATTTATCATTTGGATGATTCTCGTTTAGGTAAGGATTCACGTATTATGAGACTTTATCCTAATCAGGGATATCAGTTAATGGTATCACTAATCAAAGAACGATGTAATCATGGATATAAGGGTATAATTAATGCTCTAGAATTATTTGATGAAAATAAGACTCCTCTGAGCTACGAAATTAAAGATAAAGAGGGTAAATGTGATATTACAGCCAGTATCCTCAACTACATCAATAAGATTTTTGATTTTGACTTCTGTAAGGTTGCTTATGATCCATCAACGAAGCAATTACACATTCTTGATTTTAATGCTGTGTTCTATATGAAATGTATTATCGATCGAAAATTTATTATCGAGACTCGTAATACCAAAGATAATAAGAACCCTTCAGAAGCTGAGATAAAACGATTAACTGATATTCTTGATGCTCGAATTGTTAAGTATCGAGAACGTGGATTTGACATAAGTGAGAAGATCTAAGGAGATTGTATCGATTTGTATATAACATTCCGTGTTATATACTTTATGATCCGTGATCAAAATATAAATCGACATAGATCATTTTATCATAAATATCGACCTCTACATTAATATTAACAAATAATTCATACCAACCACTTCCAAATTTCTGGCTCTTCACAGTATATACTGCATTGATCAAATCTCGAAGAGTAAATCCTCGCCCCAATATTATCTCATCTTTCCACGGTAATATAACACCTACATTATCAGAACCTCGTTTATCTGTATTAAATCCACTATGGTTTTTAATAGTGATATCATAGCCAATAAATTGTGGATTATTGACTAAATCGTTAGGGTAATTACTATATTGAATCAATAAGTTACCAACAAAATTATCAGTGATTGTACCATTACCATAAATCCATGGATTATCTACGTCTTTATTCCCACTTAAATAATCATATAAATGATCTACTTTTGGTATATCGAAATCATGATGACGTTCAAATTTACGTATTAAATACGTAACAACATTAACCTTGGATTTCTTTGCCTTTTTCTCTATCTTATCTTCATCATAGTTTTCATCACGATCTTCACTCTGTTCTAATATCTTGTAAGTACCATTTTCTATGATTACTACACCATCAGAACCACGTTTTATCATTAATCCGACCAATACACGATAAAAATATTCAACATACTTACTTTTGATAAAAGATAGATCGATAACCGACTTTGTTATAGTCCTTCCGCCAAATGTAACACTCGATTCTCTCCTAATAACTGAATCTAGATTATTAATATTAGTTCCATAATACCCCAATACAATATCTGTTATTTGATTTATAAACATTTTATTTAGATTATTAATGAGTAAATTTCGCCCCTTTTTATTAAATTCGGGATCATTAACAAATGATATACTCTTTTGGACACCATGGTCATATATTGCATGACCAATCACCTCAGGTTCCCCATTATAAATGATACTTTTACCGTGAGCAACGACCCATCCTTTATTATCTATAGAACAGCACGGTTGAATATACTCAACTTCTTCATCACGTCCTTCATTAGAATATTCAACAGTGTACTTACCTGGAGCGGTATCTCTTAACATAAAGAGTGGACGCGGAATATCAGGATTAAAAACAACTAATGGTGAATTAGTATATATTGGCTTATTTAATAATAATTGATATTTATCATTGATGTTAAACTTGGATGTATATTTATATTCATAACCTATAAATCTGGAATTCTCTATTATGGGTGTTATTATAACATTATTCCTGATCACTGTCTTCACCGCTGTCATATTCATTATGGATCTCTTACTTACTTTTCGAAGATGATATTTTAATTAGCAAAATATTTTAATTTATTTCGTAGATCAATCATTCAATATTAAACTTCATTATATAATGAAGTTTAATTAGTGTAGTAAGTAAGATTAAATTAAAATCCTTAAGTATAAAAAGTTGTGTATTTTTGAGGTATTGAGTATGAAACAATAGTATCAACTAAGCCGTCACACTGGCTTGGTGAACGACACCTGGCTCGCGACGACGCTCCCAAAGTCCCAAAATCACCAAGATTGAGTATTTTATCAATCATTTTCATCATCGTATATGGTTTATTAGATAATCCTTCAAGAATAAATAGTTTATCTATACTTGTGCTGAAATCTATTATCCGAGTCGCAATAGTATGCAATAACTCTAAATCTCTCTTGTTTCTTATATCATTCAATGATACGCCAAATTCTATATCCAAATGATAATCCTCTTCATATATATTAAAAAATAAACTGAAATAAGGAGAGTTTGGAGCCCAGTCATCGTCATCGTCGCTGATAGAAATAAGAATATCGTTATCTTTTTCGTTAAATCCATCATCAAGTAATCCTTTAACTTCTATCTCCGATGGTATAATTGATATAATCTTGATCATAATGATGGATATATCCCCACTTATATCTTTCATACCCTTTCGACTAAATTTGTATATAATATTACCATTATCAAGTTTGTTAGTAGTCAAGTTATCAGAAAGTACCCTTCGAGCGTTATCTTTAAGAAGTGATGAGAGTTGTAAGTATAGACTTCTATTGATCCTATTATAGGTTGATAATATAAATCTCTTCGAATCATTGATAGAACAGTATAACGATGAATTAGATCTCGATCGTTTTATTGTTTTCTTATCGAGTGGGTTATTGATTAAATTATGTACTAAATTCCTGAAATTACGAGGTGTTTCCTGATTCATCTTCAACGTTTTTGAATGATATATTTATTGAATATATCATTTTTGAGTATTACATTAATCTCATATCTTCCTATTCCTCTATTAATACTATAAATAATCAACGATTATATTCGACAATTCTGCTAGTTTAACATAATCTAACATTAGTGTATTAACATCATTTAAATAATTATCTACCACTTTATTATCTATCCAATACCTTATAAGTGAGATTGCCTTACAAGGTTCATCATCCTTCTTTATCTTCCTGTTTATAACACCAAATTTTCCTATCGATATATCGACATCACACATGTTATCATAGAGATCCATCTCAATTAACATCTTAAGACCCTCATAATTATTACATCTTGAGAATGTGATTGTCTCTTTACCATTGAGAATTCCCCCGTATTGATAATATGTAATATGTACTGTAACGCGATCATTAGGCATTCCAGTACACGTTGATATAACTTTCGTAACTTCACCCTTCAAGAGTTTATTGAGAGTTTTTGATTCTAACATAAATGTTGTTGGATCATGAGGTATTATATCAACATCAATATAACCAGTATATGATATATTACTTCCAGGAATAAAATAACATATCTTTCTATTGAACTTATTATCTTCAAAGAAGAGCATTATTGTTGGATTTGGTGCTGATCTTCGTGGAGCCTCTAAGATATTAGTGAGCTTCTTTATTTCACCATCTTTACATTCTATCACACTAGAAATGGAACCAATGGCGAGATTGTAAATGTTGTCGTTTGAACCATAATCATGACAATTAATACACAATACTTGATATGAATTGGTCCCTATGTCAAGTCTTTTACTTAACATAGTATATTTATCACCTTCCTCTTTCTCGATAATGTAACCATTGGGGTAATAACCATGTGATATTTTAGCTATATTCTCTTCCTTAACCTTACCGAATGTTCCTAATTCTGGGAATCTACGAAATACATCCTGTATAAACTCATTTGTTATCGGGATGGACATTTATAGAAGATATAATTATCTCTATGATTAAGCCTCTTTTATTTTATTATTACGTTAACCGATTCATTTTTCAAATGATTATATACTAATAACATAAAACTCTATACGGATATAGAGTTTTTAAAATTTGAGTATTATCAATTAAATGCCTCTACTTTCCTGAGCGGGCTGCTACTTCATCGCGAATCTTCTTCATTTCTCGCTCGTGAGTATGTCCTGGGCAGTAGGTCACTTCGATGATTTGTCGAAGAATTTGTGTACCAACAACAGATAGAAATCCAATACCCGCAGCGGCTGCAGCAATCCGCGATACATATTTATCACTCGACAACAGGGAAAAGATACCAACTGGAATTGATACCGCGAATGTTGTTTTTGTGATGTTATTAAGAGCATCAACGATATTGTAGTTATCGGACATAAGAGTGTTATATCGTTCACTGATTTTATTCGATCTAACATTATCAAATAAATTAGTTTTGTATGTATTTAGATATAATATTTTATGATCAATAAGATTAGTACTTAAAATCGCTAATAAAAAGAAAAAGTGAATTTATTAGCGATTTTTAACTGAAAAATAGGCAGTATCTACGAACGGCTCATCACTCTTATGTCTTACAACTTCTCTGAATATTTAAGGTTATTAAATCAAGAATATGATCTTATATTCATACCAGAGATAGAATTCCCGGTTAATATAATACAAGAGATTAAAATATATTTGATTGATGATGTATTGAAAATAATTGAGTCTTATATAGGATTTAACACTAATTTAATCAATAAATTAGTTAAAGAATATATAGGTACGGGAGATTTAGAAGTAACACCATATTTAGATACTGATCTTGAACACACAGATCCTATGTTCTGTCCAATAAAATATAAACAATTTCTCTCACATCAATATGATGAATATAAAGGTGAATTAGTTGATTATAATCTTAGTATCTATACCAATCCCGATTTTATCAACGTTAAAATGAAAGAGTCAAAATTTAAGACTCTTATTAATCAAATACTTCCTTTTGCGGGTTATTGTTTGGAACCTTATAATCCTTGCTGGGGACATTCCAAAGATTTTTCCGAAGATCTCAATATTGATACTGAGATTGAATTAACGATAAAACATAATAATCAGATACAATTTTTAATGCAGCTAAGAGGTATTAATATGTCCTATATTAATGGTATTCCCCTTCTAGAACCGATAAAATAAAACTGTATAATATCTCTTATATTTAAACTACATAACCCATAATACCTTCCAAAACAGTTGGCATCTTTGATTTGTCGGTTACATAATCAAGTAATGTTATTAACATATAGAAACTGGAAGATCTCTCCTGCTTCTTTACCTTCGAAGTTAAATTGTTGTGCTGCCATCAGTTATTTTAATCTACTCGGATTAAAATAAGTATCAATTTTCTTGATAGAAAATTGATTACTACTGGAAATTAATAATATAAAATTTAAGATCTCTTAATAGTTCCATGGGACAATCATATTCAACCTTCAATAATCATTCAATTGAAAATGAGTATACACTCGATGAATTCTACGACTATCTTCTCTTACCTCAAGATCAACTTAAAAAGGTAATTATGAAATCATTAATTAGTGATCTATATTTCGTAATAGATGATACTCTAATTAAAGATCTTAGCCAAATAATTCTCGATTATTTTGATATAGATCATGTTCATAATATAGCAGATTTAATATTAGATTATCACGATTTCTATTCGGTTGGGACATGGCGTGGAAAGGTATTTAATCCCATTCATTTTAAGCTTGATAATTTTGTTGTGGGAGAGATTCCCTATCATGAGAATAAAATAGGCACCAGTATGAATATGGGGCCAGAAAATTTTAGTGAATATTTACACGTGCTATCAAGTCTATTAGTTGCTCGGTTACATAATGAACCCAACCCTTACTCTAATACACATAATGAGTTTAGTGTTAATGAATTGGTAGCGAAGGGTGATATAATTTCGGGTAATGGTGTTATTCGTACGGTATATTCAGATGGAAAATATGGATGGTACACACTTGGTGATATTAATGTAACCTCAATAATTCGAACCAATACCAGTAAGGAAGAGTTAAAGAAAGTCTATAAGGCTACTGAGGAATTGATCAAGTCGGGAGAATGGTATCATCGTTTCAATACAGAATCAGATAGTTGGAAATGTCACTATTGTACTGCATCACTCGGACCAAGTGAAAGAGAAGCGGCCGAAAGTTGTCATTGTCATGGCTATTTTAATGGACAGAAACATTTTTGTCCTAACAGGTGCATCATTAGGATATGATATTCTTTCTCGTTTGTCGGGGTCATTTCAGGATAAACAGCTTTGTACATTCCACAATCCATGTGCTCAATAACAACAATTCGACTAATATGGTGTAATTGTTTCGCTAATGTAATATGATCTCGTAAAGTTTGAGGCCAGTCAGGATAGATAGTTTGATTATATCCTAATGATGCACCAGCCAGAACAAAAGCATCGTAATATGGTACTTTTTCCTGTTCTCTCATTATTTCATTGACTCCTTCAATGAATCGATAATCGATACAAGATAATGTTAGAGTTGATGTGCCATGAGTTTCTTTTACATCTTCAACTTCCAAATCTCTTTTACGAGCAGATGATTTGATACCAAGAGATCGTGGTCCTTTATAACATCGACATGATGAATTACATCCATGTAGATGAAGTTGTCTCTTATCAATATTAGGAATTTTCTTAGGTTTCATAGTATAAAAGAGGATTATTACAAGTATTATTAATATAATTACTATGATAACTGTCGTTATTTGTTGTGAATTCATCGCTCAATTTTTCGAGGAAGATATAATAATTTTTATTGAATTATTATATTGTTACGCTATTCATCAGTTATTTTAGAGATATCCCTCATATTCCATTCATCTTCACTCCCACACGAAGAGCATTCTTCGTCGAGGATGAATTGGTTATGTTTATGACATTTTTTAAGATATATACCTGTATATGTATTCCACAATAAATATACAGGAGATGCGTATTTAGTCTCGGATATACAAATCTCCGAGTTCAAGTATGGAAACAAATGATGTGATACACATTCTGTTGATTGATTTAAAAAGATTAAAGATGATATCTTATCTCTGATTATCTTAGAGAGTTCAATATCAGTATCGATTTCATCTTTGAATGTGAGATATGTAACAGATAAGTCAAATATATCCATTTTGATATAATGTTTATTATGCTGTTCATCAGATTCGGAATCGGAGGTATCATCTGAAATATTATTTAGTATTGTAGTGTTCCGTATCATTTCTAGACGTTTTTCTTTCGAATAAAAGCCCCATAACTCTCTTAGTGTTGTTGGATTATAAAGCGGTTGTGGAAATCTATAGTATATTGACTTATTAAGTCTATTTCTTCGAGTTTCATATAGTTTATCACACTCTTCGATCATATATTTCAATATTTTGTTATGACCAATATTTTTATTACGATCAACAAAAATATTGATCATAAACCCTATTTCATATCTTGCTATATCGATAATAGTCTCGGCAAAGTAGGGTTTAATTAGCATATCATTTCTCCTTACCGAACCATCATCATTTCCCGGTTTTTTACGTGATATGTCTATTTTCGAGGCATCGTAATATTCTCTAAATGTATCGAAATCTCCGTTAATAACCGCCAATAAAATTTTAGATGTCGTAAATTGTTCATCTAATAAGTATCTCTCTATAATCTTAGTAACATCAATGCATGGTATATAAAACAGTAAATCAATCTTGTAATTTGGTAATTCGAAGCGATTCATTTAATGAATTTGAATATCACTTTAAGATCTCTACATCGCGCTTATTAACTCTTTTGCCGTAGCATAGTACTTGACTCTTTATAACCAAATTTTTATGTACGATGATGAAAAATTGATTATAAAATTTTAGTTATCTGCTGACGTTTGATATCCATTCTGATCAGAATGGATATCAAACGTCAGCAGATAACACCGGATAAATTAACAACATCAACACCGGATAAATCAAAAGATAATAAGTCTAATAGTATCAAAGCAAAAGATAATGAGAGTCAGCCTGATGGTACATCCACCGATAAAAATACTAATAAAGTTAAAACAATCGATATCGCTAATGAAGTAATTACAGCAGCTGCAATTCATAAAGAGTTACGATGGCAATGTAAAGTTTGTATGAAGTTAAATATCGAAGTTTACATCTGCTCTTGTAATAAGGCGTGGTTATGTGGTAAAGATCAACTATCACATCATGTAAGTGAAACTTCTTGTAATGCATGTCATGAAACCTCACCAATTTATCTTAATTCATTGATGTATAATGGAGGGGGATCCGGCGGAAGTGGTGGTAGTGTTGGAGGATCTGGTGGTAGTGGAGGATCTGGTGGTAATGGTGGTTCCGGTGGTAGTGGAGGAGGATCTGGTGGTAATGGTAGTGGAGGAGGATCTGGTGGTGGTTCCAGTGGTAGTATTGGAGGATCTCAAATTAACATCGAAGATATTGACCCCGTTTATCTCAAATCTAATGGTAGTGGATCTGATGGTACCGCCTTCAGCGGTGTAAAAGATGTATCTTTTACCGCGACACAGTCGCGTAACGATTTACTTAAATCACGTCAAAAATCCCTTGGCTCTGCGTATCTTCAGAAGAATGAGACAGATGATCTTGAAAATAAATGGAATCAATATCTTAAATCTCACAGTAAGTGGAAATGTGGTTGTGGTAGTATGAATGCTCAAATTAATACATTTTGTGGTAGTTGTCGTAAGAAATGGCATTGTAAATGTAAAATAGTAAGGGATGTTAAGACATCCACATCATGCGAAAAGTGTAAGGAAGTTGTTAATTATTATCAATATCAACTGATGCTTGCATCTCATCAGGAAAGTAAGTCTAATAAATGGGTATGTATCTGCAAGTTCATGAACGGTCCACGCAACTGTGTTGCGGCAAAAGATGTGACGGAACAAAGTTCCGATGCACCGCCTTCAGCGGTATGTCAAAGTTGTTATGATGTGTGGCGATGTAAATGTGGTGATTATAAACATGTATCCGTTAAATCATGTACAGTATGTAATGAGGTTCTTAGTGATGAGATTTTAGCAATTATTAAAAGTTTAGATACGAGTTAGAATAAATCTTCGATACCAACCTACTTTAGTTCAAAACTCTGTAAACATAAGGGTCTCGACCCACTATAATCCTTTATCATACTTTCTGATAACGGAAAGATGAAATCTTCAGCTCCATGATTATTACTATTTGTATATGTAAATTCCTTAAAAATTGCTTCAATTATTTTATTTCATCTAATAAAATAATCAACTATGCTATCAGAATCATTCCTCAACAGACATTTGGATACATATAAAAATCCGACAGAGATACCATATAATAAAGTTACTCTATTAAGGAGTGATGATGGAAGTGAAAGTGTTATCGGTTATAAATATGAACTTAACAAGAAGGTTATATTATTAAATAATTTAGTATATTTCGATACCAAATCCTTAATAAGATCATTTAATCAACTCTCTTGGTTGGATGATCTTCCAATAGAGTGGGGAAGTCCCGGAATACCAGCAGCTCCAGCTATCCGAGATGATATCACAACTGAAGGCTCTTATGATGAAGTTGATATATCAGATGAGTCAATTACTGAACCAAGATATAGTATATTAAGTAAGCCATTTCAACCCCATTATAAAGTGGTTACTAAGTCAAATTATATTAAACTAGGTAATCAATATGTTAAAGATGGAGATAGTTCTTATAATATACCTATCAATCTGTTTTCAAGTACCGTGAAATTTGATGTAACTTATAATAATGGACTCCCAGAAATAGTACAAACTCGTTGGAATGATATAATAATGGTTATATCTTACGATAAATACGGTTATATGTTCAGAGTTTTGATGATTAATCTCAAATCGCGTCAAGATTCCATTAGCTTACAATTTTTTGCTAATGAATTTGATTCACTTGATACGAAGAATTGTGTTCTCGTTCAAGATGAAAATAACAAATTAACAATACGCTATCGATTAACTTCACTTAATGGGCAAAGCACATCAGATTATTTAAATTTATTATTAAGTAGTATAAATCCCGATTCGGTAAAGATAGAAGTAACTGTGGAAATTGAGGGTGCCCCGAGCGAAGTGTCCGCTTTTATTCATCAATTCGCTGATATAACACACATTCAGCAAAATGATCGAAATATATTGTTATATGGTAATGGAAAGATTGAGTATAAAATTGATGATATAAGTATAATTGGCACGTTATATAATGGAGCTAAATATGGTAAAGAAATCATCAAGTTTCCAATTGATTCATTATTCTATCATTTCTATAGAGATATACCAATGTCGATACCAAACGGAAACAGTAAAACTGTAACAACACATTGGTTTAACAATCGACAAGTAACACTAAGTCAGTATATTAAACTACTTGGAATATTAGGTGATGAGATTCTTGATGTTACAAGAATTGGAAGTAGAGATATTTCATTTATAATATTAGGATATCTTGGAATACCAATTTATCATGAGTACGAAGATTAAATAATATCAAAAACAGGTATTTGGTGTTAGTAGGGGTATTGATAGCACCGATTTGAATGATCAGATATCAAGGAAGATGATTGATATTTAATTATTGAAAATTGTTTCAATAATTTAAGTCGGTATTATAAATGAACATAAATAATCCCACTGCTAACTTACGCACTATTACGACACCCATAATTTACCCGATCTATGAACCACGTTCGGGTAAATTTCGTGGTTATGGACATATTTTCAGTGATGGTAATATTCGGTATATGATGATTGATAAACCATTCACCATATGGGAACTTACGGAGCTAAAATGCCCAAATTCAACGTTGATGAAGGAAATCCCAATCGAATTAGTAGGTATTATTGGAGCACCAACACCAACATCGATCAGGAATGATATTTTTCCTGGAACCTATAAGGAAATTCTCTCAAGGAAGGAGTATGTCTCGACATATGATTATATTGATGCATCAGATAAATCGTTAGGAGTCTTTCGAACGAAAACTGAATCGATGGAATATCGAGCTATAAAATATGTTGCAAGTTCACCATATGATGCGATACTTCAATTGGGATTTATAGAGGATACCAATTATACCGAATCGGGATATGAAACTGATTTTAAATCAGAAACCTCTATAAGGATATCCAATGGATACATCATAGAAATAGAAACCAGTGAAATAATACCCGAGAAGATATTAATATACCGGTTTGAAGGATCAACTCCAAACGGGTTATTTAAAATCAAAAATGGCGACTATGAGGAGATGTTCAATGTCGATCATGGATATTTGAAAGGTCGATATTTTCTGGATAATGTTACAGGAACTTTCCGTGATAATACTAAATTCACAGGATTTACTATGTTGTTTGATTATAAGTTAGATGATACTGTCTTTAGCAATGGAAAGGACACATCTTTTCCCGCAACACAATCGGGTGGAAATCCGTGTTATGTATTCCACTACGATGATAAAGTTTTAATAGCATTATCAAAAGGTGAGGTTAGGATTCATGATGGCAGTGATGATGCTTTAGAAGAAGATTCAATAGTTCCTCAAGATTATCCAGACGTTAATGATGGATTACCAGAAGAAACATACATCGCACCTAACGATGCTAATTTTTCCACTTATTTTGTTGTCGATGGTAAATTTGAAGGTCCAGGTATCAATAGTACTAATGATTACCGTACTGAAGACGAAGAAGAAGATTATTACGATAAAGAGAGTTATGATAAAGTTTTAGTTTGGTATGTCAATGGAAGAAAAATAGAATACCAAACTTATTCAAATATAATGTATCGATATATTAATGATGTCAATGATATGTTAGATATAGTCACATCAGGTAACCAGATTAAACTAATAAATGATATAATTATGGGATATTTTGAACCTTATGATACATTTAAGATCTATTTGAATCGCCTATATAATAATTACGAATTTGTCAAGGGTAGTGATCAAATACAATCATTGATTAATCTATTAAAGTAATTTATCTCACTATGAGATAAATTATTATTCGACGTTCTCATATTCATCAGCATCAGCAGAGTCTTCATAATCACTCTCATTCTCAGCAATAAGTTCGAGAGTCGGATTTATACGAGCACGGTCTTCATCGGTTAATGGTGGTAGTGTTTCTGCGATAGTAGCATTCCTTCCATACATGATATCCTTAATTTCACCGAATGTTAGTCTGCAATGCCAATCAATTAAAAATATAATTTCACTGTTGATATCGATATTAAAGATATTTGACAACATTCTTAGAGTAATTCGGTCAAGATAGCTCGTCCAACCATTCCTAAATAGCGACATTTTTATTATTCTCAATATCTTTAAGAATAATTTTCGGTGAATTATAAGCACTTAGTGTAAATATATCATATAGCAAATATAAAACTCTATCATTGATAGAGTTTTTAAAATGTATTAGAATGGTAATTGTAAAAGAGAATAGTAGATAAATACTTCACATCTTACTAGATACTCTTAAAGAGTTCATCTTTGGACTGTTTCAACCAATTAATCTTCTCACGAAAAGTGTGTCGATAAGTACAGAATAACCCAAAACACTTATCTTCACCGCGGCACTTGCTCACGTTAATGTGGGCCATGTCACACTTATCATTACATGCATTTTTGCAATTAGAACCGAGAGAACAATCAGAATCAGAATGAATACGAAAACAACTTCTAAATCTCCGATCAGTACCAGTTTTTTCCCAACACTCACGACAGTCTCGTCGGTCCTTATGTTTATTACATAGAACATTAAGATAACCGTTCAACATGTAAATTCTTCCATTCTTAGTGGGGCCAGTAAAGGTCAATTTATCCATCATTTCTCGATCTTCTTGTGTTGTCTTGTAATCGAGAAAACGATCGTACATGTCGAGGATCTCCCTCCATGACGGTACTCGCTGTTTAGTATGCGAGCTGTGAAATCGCTCACCATTAGAAGGAGAATTCTTAACACGATCAGAACTTCGAGAACGTGAATGATGCGTGGGATATTTATGATCAACTTCATCACGCTTACGATCGTGATTTTTATCACGAGGTGTATCATAATCACGATGGGTAGATCGCTTGTAATCAGATCGGTCATATTCATTCATCGAATATCGATTTCGTGAACATCGTCGATTATCTCGTGAACGTGATCGACGATGTTCATGTTTGTGATCATAAGAGCGATGAGGTTCATCAACATGACGACGCGGTGATCGAGATCTCGAACGATGATTACGATGGCTCGCTGATACCTCATGCGATTGTATCGCAACAAAAGATACATCTGGTGTTGTGCTTTGAGTCTTTGGAATTGTCGTTGTAGGATAAATGTTAGTCACTGCACCAGTCAAAATAGGAAGCGTGGGAGCTGAAGGTGTGAGAACCGGAGTGGTAAATGTAGGAGTAGTAGTGAATGTGGAAGGTTTATACCATGGAATTAATTGTTTTTGACCGTTCAAAGTGGTAAGTAGTTGAAAGATATAGGGAATGTTATTAACCGTATTATTGAGTATACCCGTATTTGGAGCACCCATTGAAGGTTGGACCATACCGGTCATAGGCATAAGAGCGGACACTCCGCTCGGGGCACACATGCCCTTTTCTCGAGGTAAAGGTGCGTAACTCATCCTGTTAGTAGGAAGAGATTTTTCACTCTAAAATAAATTCAAAAATCAATTTTGGTTGATTAGAGCAACGCTTGAGTTAATACGTTTGATATTGAGTGTAATAATATTGAGACCTTTTGAAGCGTTGCTCCGAATATTAAATTGCTATCCATATTTTACTATTATAGTACATCATTAATAAGTGTGACATCTCAAAAATACAAAGTTCGATGAACTTTGAGAAAAGTTGAATTTTTGATGGGTTGAACAGAGATTCAGCAAGGGTATTTTCCAGCTTTTTTGTTTGTTCTTCATTATAATATCATTATATACCTAGAAACTCAAAAATACCCGAAAATTGCGGTTTTTGGGAAAATGAACCCTCCAAAGTTTCACGAAAGATATTCAATGACTCTAATGAGTATCGATATTATCGATACATATTTCGAGGTTGTTATTTATTAAAAATAAAAAAGATTTAATACGGATATTAAACAATATTTTTTGGTTCTAAAAGCTGTTCACTTAATCTTAACAAGATTGATTCTATACAAGGATGACTTCCGATGTTAAATCATCGACTATCCCGAATGATTCAATCTCAAAATCTCGATCAAATATATCTTCTGCCACAGTATCATTTAATGGAATTCAGTTAACTCATAATGATTTCTATAATAACTTCGTTGATTTATTTCATACTTTCCCAGAATTATGTCCGTTAGATAAACCTAAGGTATCTGATTTATTACAAATGCCGGATGGTTCACGAAGGAGTTCTAATACATCAGCTTTATGGTATATCGCTAAAGATATCATCAATCATAAAACATCATCAACTCGTTTAACATTCAGGAAAGATGGGGATTTTTCTTCATCACCGATATTAATGATACGAAATAAGGATAACTTTATTAGTTATACATTTATTCATGGTACAATTTTTCACGATATAATCTTTATTGATGGTGTCCTTAATAGTATTGAGAATTCCAGATGCGGAACAAATTTCTGCAAAGATAATAAAGAGTCTCTTAGTATTATTGTATCTAGTAGAGAAAGCTGCGAAGTTTTTGTCAGGTATTGTCGTAGTCCACCAAATGAAATAGTTATTGATACATGGATTAGTAGAGATCTTATTACTAGTGAAAACATAACTAGTTTTATATTGACTAGGGATGAATTGGAGAGGGTATTTAAGAATAAAATGACGACATATCTCTTTGTCAATAAGATTAAGATCACACATATTGTATATAGGGAAAGTGGGGTATTTATTTCGAAAAACGAGCGACGTTTCATCAGGGATGGTAGAGAAATCATCAAACTTGATAATATTGAGGATTATGTTAAGTTTGGCGCGTTGTTGAAATCTAAAACATCTTCTTCAATTGGTGAATTATCAATAGATTTAAAAGATGGTGATTTTATCCCTGCATATTCAGGGAAAATGATTAACAATCATAATAAAAGTGATGATTTATCATTCATGAGATATTGGGTGAATGGTAAGGTAGTAAATAATTATCTTGATGGAAGTTATAAAATGTTATTATCGCATCTACAAATACCGGATGTTATCCGTATTGTCTCTCAATATTTAATACTTTTCTAAGATGAGTACTTTAAAGTTTTTCTATTAATCAATAGAAAAACTTCGGGAATTGTTATAATATTATCTCGGGGAGATAAATGGGTTGTCATAAGAAAAATTGTAAATGCTGTCCTATACCTGGCATACCAGGAGCTACAGGTAATACAGGTGCTACAGGTCCTAGAGGTCCTACAGGAGCTACGGGAATAACGGGTAATACTGGATCAACTGGTGCTACGGGTAATACAGGAGATCCTGGTGTGACTGGATTAACTGGAGCTACGGGTAATACTGGTTCAACTGGAGCTACGGGTCAGACTGGATTAACTGGCGCTACTGGTAATACGGGTCCGACCGGTGCTACCGGAGATAAGGGTATAACTGGTGACCCTGGGGGAGCAACAGGTATCACCGGTCCAACTGGTTCAACTGGTCCCACTGGTAATACAGGACCAACAGGTCAGACTGGCGTTACTGGAGATAAAGGTCCAACTGGAGATCCTGGAGGTTCAACTGGTGCTACAGGAGCGACAGGTAATAAGGGTCCAACAGGAGATACAGGAACAACTGGTACCACGGGAGATCCTGGTCAGACTGGTAATACAGGTCCGACCGGCGCTACTGGTAATACCGGAGATATGGGTGCTACTGGTTCAACTGGCAATACTGGTTCAACTGGTCAGACTGGTAATACCGGAGATACTGGTGCTACAGGTAATACTGGTGCTACTGGTGCTACAGGTAATACTGGTGCTACAGGTAATACTGGTGCTACAGGTAATACTGGTGCTACTGGTTCAACTGGTAATACTGGTGCTACTGGTTCAACTGGTAATACTGGACCAACCGGAGATACTGGCGCTACTGGTTCAACTGGTAATATTGGTAATACTGGACCAACCGGAGATACTGGCGCTAC